>Ga0209542_10006468_pt1 | contig 22782 bp, 25 predicted proteins | sample RifCSPhighO2_01_FD_184028 | JGI IMG/M metagenome (GOLD analysis project Ga0209542, IMG submission 184028) | Soil microbial communities from Rifle, Colorado - Rifle CSP2_plank highO2_0.1 (SPAdes) (version 2) | ecosystem: Environmental > Terrestrial > Deep subsurface > Rock core/Sediment ... | reverse complement strand
GAGCACGTGCAGGTCCTTGTGGAGAAGAATAATATCGGCCGTCCCTTTGGCCACGGAAGAAGCGCTGTCGACGGAAATGCCGATATGCGCCTGGTGCAGCGCCGGCGCATCGTTGATCCCGTCTCCCAAGAAGCCGACAATATGGCCGCGGTCCTGCACTGCTTTGACGATCTTTAATTTCTGTTCCGGAGATACGCGGGCAAAAACGTTGTAATTGTTGCAGGTGGCATTAAATGTTCCTTCTTCCATCGTCTCGATCTCGCTGCCAAGAATAATTCTCCCGCCGATGATCGAGAAATTAATTTCGTTGCAGACATGGCGGGTGATCTCCGGACTGTCGCCGGTGATGATCTTGACCTGAACGTCCTGCTTCTGCAGGATTTCCAGAGATTCCTTTGCCGATTTTTTGGGGGGGTCATGAAAGAGCAGGAAACCGCGCAGGGCAAGTTTATTCTCTTCCTCTTTTCCTGCTTTTTTTCCGGTGATCTTTTTTTCGGCGATGGCGATCGGCTTAAATCCATTTTGTTCATACTCTTTGATCTTTTGTTCAATCTGAGATCGGCGGGCCGGCGTGATGCTGCCACTATCAACGGTACTCGTGCATTGGGCGAGCAATGATTCAGCGGCGCCTTTGACAATCAACAGCTTCATCTTTTCTTTTGCGACGAGAACGCTCATCCTCCTCCGGTTGTAATCAAATTCGTTTTCCTGAAGCAAGCGATATTTTTCCTGTTCTCGTACCAGATCTTTGCCCGCCGGGCTTTCGCTGATCGCCCGATCAATCGGGTTTTCAAACGAATGATGCTCTTTTTCTTTCTTGATGGAATTGCAGAGCAATCCGTAGAGAAGAACGATCTTATCTGGTTTATCTTGCAGATCAACGAATAAAGAGAGTGAGGTTGTTCCTTCCGTCACCGTTCCAGTTTTGTCCGTACAGAGCACATCCATGTTGCCGATATCTTCAATTGAAGCAAGCTTTTTGATAATCACTTTCTGTTTGGCCATCTTCTGCGCGCCGTTGGACAGGGCAACGGTAATGATGATGGGCAGGACTTCCGGCGTGATGCCCACGGCAAGAGCGATGGCAAAAAGAAACGAAGTGATGACACCCTTTTCCAGAAAAGCATTCACCGCAAAAACGATGATTGTCGTGATCAGGACTACTTTCAGCAGAAAATTGCTAAACTTGATGATCCCTTTATGAAACTCACCATGCGTCTCTTCTTTGGAGATGGAACGGGCAGTTTTTCCCAGAAAAGTCTTGTTGCCAGTTGTGATGACCACCCCTTCCGCCGTGCCGCTGGTGACCGTTGCCCCGGCAAAGGCCATGTTTTTGAGGCTATGGGGAAGTGCAGTTTCCGCTTTGATCGGAGAAGTTATTTTTTCTACCGGGAAAGATTCACCGGTCAGCACCGATTCGTCAACGGCAAAATTCTGGACTTGAAGAAGGCGCAGATCGGCGGGAATAATATCCCCGCGCCGGAAATAGACAATGTCGCCCGGAACGATCTCCTTGCTGTTCAGCGAAGTGACCGCTCCATTCCTGAGAACATGATTAAAATGAGCGATATACTTGCGCAGTTCCCGTAAAGAACGTTCTGCTTTATACTCTTGGTAGAAGCCAAGTCCGGCGTTGAGGACGACAATACCAAGAATAACGATTGCATCAAGATGCTGTTCTAGAAAATAGGAGATGATCGCAGCAATGATCAGGATGAAAACCAGTGGGCTGCGGAACTGCAGCAGGAAGATCAGCCATGCACCTTGGCGTTTTTCTTCCGTAAACTCATTCTGGCCGTATTTCTGCAGGCGGAGGGCAGCTTCGTGATGAGTTAAGCCTTTTTGGGAAGAATCAGTTAGGGTAAACGCTTTTTCTGCGGGCAGTGTCCAGATCGGCACCTCTTTTTTCATCTGTGCAAGGAGAGAAAGGAGATATATAAATGTGCTTGAGGGCAAAAAGCACAGTTCTTTCTTTAGTCTTTTTTGGTATTTTCACTTTTTGGTGGGGGTTACAAATGTTTTTATAGTCTTGGTACTTCTCTAAAAGTATGATCGGGAAGGTATCAAAAAGAAAATTGCAAGCGATTGGATCAACAGAATTTCCAGATGCATGGATTTCGTTTGTCAGAGAGTTCAGACGGTTTAAGAAAGCGTACAGTCCGGGAGGCAAAGGCGTTCGTGATTATAGACCAGACAACAAGATAGGTATCAGTGACAGTAACCGTACCGTAGATTATCATTTCATGGTAAACGTTAGTAAACTTGGGCAACTGCTTAGAATTTTGCAGGCGTCCTATCTAAAAGTGCTAGGTAAAAAAGGATACTCTCAGCAAAAAGCAAGAGATTTAGTTTCTCTTAAAGTGAAGCTCAATGAGATTGAAACGAATTATAACCAATTACCCGAAACTATTTCTTCGGTACGATCCCCCGCGGTCATTAGTTTAATAGTTGGAAAAATGGAGGAGGCAATTAAAGCTTCTGCTGGGCTCATTGATTTCATTCATTCGAACACAGAAGCAGAAAAGAAGGATAAAAGATAATTTTCGTTTTTTCGAGGCGTATTTATATCCTCAGAAGATACACCGCAACCAATGCCTCTAATTTTTTAGAAGGATTTGTGAATTTTCTATCTTTCTCTTGCCCCATATCCCGCAGAGAGCCATCATATACCAAAGGACTTAAATTTTCGTACAAATTTAAGCCCTTTGTATATATAACGGACACAATCAATAGTACGAAAATTTGTGTCCGTTAGTATATATCGCTAATGCCGGAACAGGATGTCGCAGCGCATACGCGAGAGCGCACCGTGTTTCTTCCATGCCGCCGTTTCGCAATTCTCTCTCATCACTACAGTATATTTCATCTGAAGTTGGCGTGTCTGTGCCATATTGGAGTATCACTTGTATTTTTCGACCGTCAAATCCGCGATACAGCAAATCGGGCGTATATTTTCTATCTTTTCTTGACTGTTCAACGACAAGGTCTGCGTCGGTGACTGCATAACCCTCGGCTTTGCTCAGATGAATGGTTTTTGGTCTTAGTTTCATTCTTTTCATTGAATTATTCTCCCCTCTTCTGTAAGAGTTACCGCTCCAGATGTGGAGAAGATATCCAATCCACCGCAAAGGCCAAGTTCTCCTCCTGCATATCCTTCTTGTACAACTGTTAATCTGCCTGTAGTAGATGCGCGTTGTGCATCTATTAGCCTGCTTTCTTCAAGTTTTTGTAGATAGCCCTCTACAAAAGCCCCATATTTCTCTCCCGGAGATTTTTTCTCTAATTCCACTGCACTTTTCAAGGCTGATGCATAGTCGATCTCAATTCTTCTATGCAAAAGACGATCTATCGCGTGGGAATCATGTTTTTTACAAGATTTTTTCGCTTCTCTAAGTCCGTATTCTAGGCTATCTATATTGACTGGGGTGGCGGATATCCCGGTCTTGTGCCCTTCCTCGACTCTATCAGCTAAAGCATTTAATCCAAAATATGAAAAAATAGGCGGAAATATGCTGCCAATAACGGCACCCATTGTCCAGGTTGGTAGTTTTGCTCCGTCTGTAACATACGCTGCCATGAAAAATGCTGCTATTGGTGCTAAAAATCCCAATTCCATCGCGCCATCCCTTAAAAAATCCAGAACATAGCATGTCCTCAACTTTTTCTTGAGGGATGAAATGACTCCTTGATATGTTGTTTCAATTTCTTCTTCTAACGCAGTATAAAAACGAGCAACTACTCCCATGTCCCGTGCTATGCTCTCATACTCTCTTAGTCCAGATTGTTTATCTAATCTAATTAGTCTGTGTTCTAAAACACGATCTGATTTTAGGGCATATGTACTACGCATTTTCATCTCTAATTCACGTGCTGCAGGAAGAGATCCAGCAGCTTCGAGTACTCTTTCTTCAATATCAGTAGTGGTCATTTTTATCTTATTCTTTAACCCCATAACCTTGAAATCAATTCCATTGTCCCCACAGTCATTCCCACAAGAGAATAGTAAGAGATAAATGGTGCATAACCTAGTGCTACAATTCCACTATCTCTGATCAGGCCAGTTATTCCCACTGGAGTCCATCTTGGACAGCCAGTAATGACTCCTACTGTATGTTCATATTCTTTCTCTTCGTCGCGGGCTTCTGCAACCAGCGCTCCAATTCCGGGCATAGCGGCAGCTGTTATGCGTGCTGCTATTGGTATCGTTTCCACCAGTCTATCAAGGTCGTAGTGAACTAATGGTACTTGCTCTGCATAGGCATCGTATGCGCCAATGGCAGCGGATCCGATCAATCCAGTCCAGATGATTATTTTGCCTATTTCCATTTTAAAGCATTAACCTCTCCCCTTTGATCTCAGTTATCGGTAATCTCCGTTCGGAAAAATATTCAATGATTCCATCGAACTCTCGTGTCTCTGGTCCACGTCTTTCACTCAGGTAGCAGTCCCAGACCCGATGAATCATTTCTTCTCGTTCTGTTCTTGTTCTGTCCGGAACGGCGAAAAAACGCAGATCGGTAATTCCTGGAGCGCTTGTCGTAGATCGGATTAATTGGTCCAATTTTCCATATGTCGGGAAAGGCATGGACAAATCCGCGCGCAGATCTTCCCATCCCGCAGCCGGATCTTCCAGAACCGGGATGTAGCTGGCTCTGAATTCCCCAATCTTTTCTCTGCCTTCTGATTCTACCAAATGTTTTAGACTGCCTACTAACTTTCCGACGGCGGCGTCTATCCTCTTTCCGCCGATGGATTCAGTAGTCCCTAGCGGTACAAGTTCTCCTTCCCGGTCATAAACTTTGTAAAATAGGCAAGGCTTTTCCCAGATATGTCCTCTTCCTTCAATCCAGATGTGTGCTGTGTATTCTTTCATTTTTTCCTCCTATTGTTTTGTTATCTTTTCTGATGTTTCGCTTATGAGTCAAAACCCATTCTTTTTAACCATTTTTTAGCTCCTTCATATTTTCTGATATCGGGATCAAAAAGTCTCATCGGCGGACATTCCACGGTATATTCAGGTTCAAATCTGTTTTTTTCAAAGTCAAAGCCGGATCCCTCTAGGCACTTTTTGACAAGATCTTCAGGAACTGCTCCCGTCCCTCCACTTCTCCCGAAAAGACGAACTCTTCTTCCGTCGTGACTTCTACGAGCAAAGCCACCGCCAAGCACCGGTTCATCCCACTTTGGTTCATATCGTTCACATCGCGCGATAGCATCTTTGGCAAATTCATCATCGCAATGCTCAGCTGCATAACGAACCATCAGTGAATGGTCGTCTGTCCAGAAGAGGTACAGTTTTACTGTTGTTGCTTCTGGATCTTCTGCATCTTCGCTTGGTTTGTAAGCGATAACATATCTCAAGTCGCCATCTTCTCGACTTACCCCGGGTCTTCCGGTAGTCAAATCTATCATTGCTTTTTCGCAAATTATTCGCTCTAATTTTTTTTCAGTCATTTTTATTTATCTCCTTGTTAGTTTATTTCTACCTCAAGCTCTTCCTAATCCATACGCCTCATCTCATAGGACAGAGTAAGATCTCTTTTGCTCTCTCTCATTTTATGAGATAGAGTACGATATTCTTCTTTTGTCATCGTTCTCCCTTTTATTTCGGACACTGCTCGATCTACATCAGCTGAACATTTTTCGATTTTCAGATCTAGTTCTCGTACTGGTCTTTCAAGTTCTGCTTTCTTTTCGATGAATCGTTCTTCTTCACTTTTCAGTTTTGCTTTATAACCATCCAATTCGCGATCAAGTGATGCATGGTCACTTTCTGGAAGCCTTAATTTTACTCTTTCTAAAGTCGTTATTCTTTCTTCTATCGGCTTAATTGCTTCCCGATAAGGTCGTTCTATCTTTTCATATTCTCTCTTTTCTGTTCTTTCAGCTTCTTTTCGCTCAGATCCATATGCCCTTAGATCATCACTTTTGAAAGACCGAATTCTTTCCAGTATCTCGTCTGCTGGTTTGCGCTTTGTCAAAGAGGCAATTGCTTTTCTTGCTCTCGATTCGAGATCACTTCTTCCGGCAACTCTTGCCAAATCACGAAATTCTTCCAGCTTCTTTCCTTCTTTGGCCGCTTTTAATTCTTTAACCGCTTTGGGGAAATAAAGGGCGGCCATAATTCTCGCTTCTTCGTCGCGGCCACGGGTATATTCAAGCAGGGCCATCGCCGTCCGATATCGTCCTAACGAGGTGAGCTCAGGGATTTTGCTTTTTATTGCTTCATCTAATTCATCTTTTAACTTTCGATATGTGTCTCCTCCGCCAGTAGTTGCAACAGCATCACACCATTTTATTGCTTCAGAAACTCTTTCTGGTTCCGCAGCGGTAAACCTGCCAAGAGCAATATCAAATATCCTCTCAACGATATCCCTGCTGCTAGAGGTACTTCTTGACCCCGTGGTGGGGCAATAGCTATGAAGATGAGGTTCTAGTTTTCCGTACAATACTAGCAGCTCCTCTCCTTCCCGGCCGACAGCAGCTTTCCGATAAATTTCCCTTGCTGGGTGGCGTGAACAGCCGCAGCCAGTTTCACAAATTCCCCCGATTGCTTCTTCTAGTGAAGCGTCACTGATGTACCCAACTCGTTTTGCGGGTTTACTCTCTGTTCCGGCAGAACCGCCGAAGATTCTTTTCCATATTTCTGTTATTTTCATTTTTGTATTTATCTCCTTAATGTTTTATCACTATTTTGTAGATACTAAACTGCAGCCCAGATAAATAAAACTTTCTTTTAATTTTTGACTAAAAAATGGAAATATTTAAATAAAACACAGGATTTACCTATAATATGCACAAATTAGATGCAATCGATCGAAAACTACTGCTGGAGTTGGACAAAAATTCTCGTTCAGCGGACACCTGGCTGGCTAAACGGATCGGCAGATCGCGAGAAGCAGTACGTTACAGAATAAAGCAGCTTCAAGATAAGGGGATTATCCGTAATTTTGTGACGATCGTTGACCTCAGCCAACTGGGTTATCAAGCCTATTCTCTCTACGCAACAGTACGCGGCAAGACAGAAGAGCGGGATAAGTTCTATAACCATCTCAAAAAGCAACACAATATTTTCTGGTTTGCGGTAAGCGAAGGCGCTTGGGATGTGGGAATGTATATTCTTGCCCGCAGCAATGAAGAATTTTTGCAGCAGAAAATCAGCCTACTCGCTAAATATCGCCACCTCATCATCAATAAAGAGATTAGTGTTTTAGCTGATCTGCGCCTTTATCCCAAGAAATATCTTCTGCCTTCCACGGAAGATCCAGTACGATTATTTGACCATCTCCATTCTGAAAACATCGATCAAACAGATCGGAAAGTGCTCAAAGGATTACTGCACAATGCGCGCAGCAGCTTGGTGGAATTATCTCAGATTACTGGCTTATCAATAGACATCATTCGTGGACGGATGAGGAAGATGGAAGAAAAAAAGATCATCCTCAAATATTCCGTTGATATTGATCACATGGCCTTGGGCTTGCAATACTTTAAAGTGTTCATTAATTTTGATAACCCAACTTCTGCGCAAGAGAGCAAATTTATTCAATATTGCCAAGAAAAAAAAGAAGTCATTTCTTTCGCACGGGTTGCCGCTTCCTGGGATGCAGAGATCGGCGTGATCGTTGAATCATTCCAGAAATTCAATGAATTTATCCGTACGGTCAAAGACGAATTCTCGGATTTGATCATCGACACAGAAGCGGCTGCGGTCAGTGAAGAATATCTCTTGAAAGACATTCTCCCATTCAGCTGACTCCCCCATTCGCTTCCCACGGCCAATCTTCAGGCCAGGCAGACGACTTTTTCTACAGAGCCAATCTCCTCTAAACTTTTATAAAGAAAATTCATTTTTTGCTTTCCATGAAACAGATTTATCTTGATCATGCCGCGGCGACTCCGGTTAGAGAAGAAGTGCTTGCTGTCATGAAGCCTTTTTTTTCTCAGGAATTTGCCAATCCGAACAGTATTCACGCTGCCGGCCGGAAAGCGCGCGATGCTGTTGAATCTGCCCGGGAAAGTGTCCGCAAAATCATCCGTGCAGAAAAGCCCTCAGAAATTATCTTCACCGGCAGCGGCACGGAAAGCATTAATTTGGCGATCAAAGGGATCATGCGCGCGTATCACAAAAAAGGCAACCATATTATCACGACTAAAATTGAGCATAAAGCAGTCTTGGAAACCTGCAGATACCTGCAGAAACATGGCGGGTGTAGAGTAACATATCTCAATGTTGATAGAGAAGGAAAAGTTAATCCGCGGGATGTGGAAAAAGCAACCAGCAAAAAGACAGTTCTGATTACGGTAATGTCGGCGAATAATGAAATTGGAACAATTCAGCCAATTGCTGAAATCGCGGCGCTTGCCCGAAAACACAAAGTCTTATTTCACACTGATGCCTGCCAGGCGGCGGGGGCGTTAGATCTCAATGTGCAGCGCCTGGGCGTTGATCTATTGACTTTAAACGGCAGCAAGATTTACGGGCCGAAAGGTGTGGGCTTATTGTATGTCCGTACCGGAGTTCGTCTTGTGCCTTTGTTCCATGGCGGTGGGCAGGAATTTGGTCTGCGCAGCGGCACGGAAAATGTTCCGGGAATTGTAGGTTTTGCTGCGGCTTTGGAATGGGCAGAGAAAGAGCGGTTCAAAGAGGCGAAACGGCTGCGCTCTTTGCGGGATCATTTCATCGAGCGAATATTGAAGGAGGTTCCCCAGAGCAGATCAAATGGCCATCCTGTCCAGCGGCTTCCCAATAATGTGAACATTTCATTTGCCGGCGTTGATGCAGAAGTTTTGGTCAAGACGCTTTCCGCGGAAGGAATATACGTTTCTGCGGGTAGCGCCTGTACGGCAAACTCCGTAGTTGTCAGCCGCGTCCTCAAAGCAATTGGCGTTCCGCAGGAATTTGCATTTGGAACAATTCGTTTTTCATTGGGAAAGAAGACGACAAAGAAAGAATTGGACACTGTTTTAGCCGCGTTACAGAAAAATATCGAGATCATCAGGAAGACGGCATAGTTTTTTAAACAACCTTCACATCTCTTCTGGATATGGAAATCCCCGAAAGACACCCGCAGGAGATTGAAGTATGGCATATCATTCCCGCCATACGCAAGGAATTAGTTGTAGCACTCAAAGAGAAAGGGAATTCGCAGAAGAAAATTGCCGATTTGTTGAATCTTTCAGAAGCAGCCGTCTCACAATATCTGAAATTAAAACGGGCGAGGGAAATCATCTTTAACGCTGACGTGAAAAAATATATCAAAGATGCTGCTGGGCGGATCAAAGATAAGACGACAGCCTATCAGGAACTGCAGCGGATTATCGAACATGTGAAGACGACCAAGACGATCTGTCAGATCCATATGGGGATGGAAGCGGGATTGGAAGGCTGTGATATTTGTTTTATGAAAGAATAAATATTCTACAACAATCCCTATTTCTCTCCTTTCTTCAAGACTTCTGATACATATTTAATCATCGCATCAGCATTCGCCGGCTTGATCATCGCTCCTCCAACATCATGATGCCCGCCGCCGGAACTTTTGCCAAACTTCTTGCCGATATCCCGGCATAATTTACCAAGATCAACTTTACAGCGGTCTTTATGAAAAATATTGGAACCAAGGCCGACACGCATCTTTTCCGGGTCCATCGGCTTTAGGGAAAGAGTATAACTTGCCTGGGGGAATTTGATGCAGGCATAGAAGCGATCAGGGATGCCGCGAGACAGCGTCGCTTTACGGTCATCCTGCAGGACACATTTCATTTCTTCGTTGTATTCAATATAGGTATCAACATTCTCCCGCCATTCCCGATAGCTGGTCAATTGCGCACGATAAAACAGGAGAGGATTAAGCTGCCACAATGCTTCGCTGGACAACGGCGTTTCTCCTAATTTCTGGGAGAGGATTGTCCGGAAGATTTCCTGGTTGAGATTTCGGTCGCGGGTGTTGAACATCGCGCCGATGGCATGGACTTTCTGCAAAGGGGCAAGACTATTCAGATTGGGGTCATAATAGCAATCAATGATCTCCTGAGGTGTGTATTCCGCGGCATCAATCTTATCGATGGCTTCTTTGAAGGCGAGCAGTTCGGGAGTGTCTTTGAGTCCGTCTTGTCGGGCGAGATCGATCAGATAGCCGGTACAGCTGGGAGTGATCTTCCAAAACTGGTTTTTCGGCAGTTTTTCTTCTGTCGGCTTGGCCGTTGCATGATGGTCGCACCAAAACAAGATCGTCCCTTTCGGGCGGGGGAGATCAACGATAATATCACCCGGTGTTGAGACAAACTCCTCGGCTTGAAGATCACCGGGATAAAGAGGAAGAATCTCCGCTTGTTCCAGATCATTTTCGGTGATGCCGGTATTTTTAATCAAATATTGCCAGTATTTTTTGACGATAAACGCGCTGCTGTAGCCGTCCGTACAGCCGGCGTGGGCGATGATGCGGAGTTTCATGGGAGGGGGAAATGTCTTATTCTTTTAAAGATTGCTATTGGCTTCGGTTATATTTCTTTATACTAATGCTTTCATGATTCTCCAATACGCACTTCTCGGTCGGAGGGCAAACGCAGGAGCGTACTGCAATGCTGCTTTTAATGGATGCTGCTGTACTTCTTCTGCTTTTTCGAGAATTTCTAAGAGTACTCTTTCTTTCACATAACCCGTAACTTGCGGCTGGTGCAATCCTTTTTTCACATCTACAATTTTCCCGCTCGCGTCATTAAAAGAAGTATAAGCAAATACCCCCTCTCCATTGTCCAATACCTGGATTCCGATGCGCCGATAGCCGCACTTGCGCACAATACTGGGATAAAGTTCGATGCCGTTAAGCGCCACAATCAGTTTTTGACGGTTTTCAGTCCGATCCATCAATTCTTCCAGTGAGGTCATGAGACCCTTAAATCGAGGCTTCTTTAAAAGAATTTGTCTAGAAAATGAGCTTTCCCCTAGTGTGTTCACGGGTGGTTAGCATTATGTTAAACGTCTGATTATCCTACATCCATCTCTGGTACTTCTCGACATTCTAATTCAATGGTGCATTTGACGAGGCAGTCATCGGCATCGGGAAGATTTTCATCTCCTGCGTTTCCACAGTTCTCGTCGCAGTTACTGATCTTGTCAGCCGTACATTCTGGCCAGGCAGAGGTATCAATCACTTTAATGTTTGTGTCTGCTTGAACTCCCGTCCCAAACACTCGTAACGCATTTCTGTAAGCAACAGCTTCTTGGCTATCGGCAGCGAACCCGGCGATGACCAGGCGTGATGCTTTAACTGCTCGATCAAAGACTTCTGGATCAAACGCATATTCCGGCCCGATTTCCGTTCCCCACGTCACTTTTTCCGGGACGGCATCAACGAGGGGCTTGTATGCATTAATTGCATTGTTGATCATGATCTTTTCATTGGAATCATAATACGAAACGAACTTCTTGATCGCGGCGTTCTTGTCGGCGCTGTCGAATTCGTAGATTACATCGCCGTCGATATGAAGAATATGTGCCGCATCGATGCTGAAATAAAAGTTATCGTGTTCTTTCAGGAGAGCGATCAGTTCATTCTGGCTTTTGGCCAAGTCTTCCCGATACATGTGGATCAGAAAAATAGTCTGGGGGTATGCTTCAATCATTTTTTTAACATCGCCGATCTTTTCGGCGACGGGATGAAACATGAAGTTAATTTGATTCGCCTGAGCGAGATCAACTAACTGAAGCACTTTTTGGTCGTTATGGCGGACTGTCCATTCATGGGTTTCCACTTCTCCTAAGCCCCGGATGAAACTACTGCCTGTAATTGTTCGCGATGCGGCCAGTGTTTTGGTATACCATTCAACCAATGTCCCGCCGAGATACTTTTCAACCTCTTCGCCTCCGATTCCGGGATTGAAAAAAGGAATTATTCGGAGGGGTTTTTTTTGCACGGCATCAATCACATAACCTAATCCCTGGTGGCTGACCAACGAGTCTATTTTTGGTTCGCCAAAGATTGGAAACATGCCAATAAAGAAGCTGATCCCATTTCTATCAAGATTTTGGAAATACGAACTCATTGACGTTGTACCAACCTGTTCCGATGTACCATATAGCGGGCCGTTATATGCTCCGTCGTAGGTCAATGTTGGAAAGATTAAATCAAATTCTTCTTGTTTACCGACGGGTGTTTTTGTCGTTTCAACGATTTCTTGCGGTGCTGTGGCTCCTTCTTTACTTTCGGCAGGGATATCGTTGCTTTTAGGCTGTGGATTGCTTGTGGACGATTCTTTCTGTCCTTCTAGGGGAACTGCTTCTTTCTGGGCGGGGATATCCTCGGTGGGAGTACAGCTAAGAATGAGAAGTAATAAAGTTAAAGATAAAACCATGGCCTCTTTTTTCATGAGATTGAAGATGATGTGGAATTATTTAAATCTTCGTACTGCTCTCGTTTATCCTATTATCCTTCCCGTGTGACTTTCAACCGCAGGTAGTTGCGGAGGCATGACTTTTCCATAAAATACACGCACGGTCTTTTCATCTATCTTTAAGACAGAGGGGTCGTAGACATTATTTTCTTGAAAAACTGCCGTTGCTTTACCAAATTCTAGCCCATCGGATGATTCCAGATAATAAATCCCTTTAGGAAGAGCGGCAAATCTTTCGTCGATAGACGCGGCAAAAAGAACATATCTCTCACCAAATTTTACTAAAGCGGGATCCACCAAGTTTGGTACACGAAGACCTGATTCTTTAACAAAATTCAGTCCATCTGAAGAGATGGCTGATCCTATCCCGTGCTCCCCATTAGCGGCAGTAACATAATAGATTCGTACACGGCCGTCAGGAAGCATGATGGCATCAGGAACAGAAGCCCAGCCATTGTCACCGTTCGTCTCTGAATCTATCCTTAGTCCTTCTTTCTGGAAAGTCAAACCGTCAGAGGAAATTGCAGAGAAGATTTTATGTATAGACTGCCCCGGCCCCGGGTTTAGACTACTTGCCCCTTTATAGTACATCCTCATTTTTCCATCCAGTAGATTAATGATCGTCGGGTCACAAACCTGAGTTTCAAATCCTGTTCCATGGGAAATCCTCACGCCTTGCTCTTTTGTAAAAGTGAGGCCGTCTTTAGAAATCGCCGACGATACCCCTTCGCTATTGCAGTAATACAAGCGGACTCTTCCATCATGCAAGCTGTGGACGAAAGGAACAGACCCGTCTGTAACCCTTGAGCCGCCATCTTTCTCCCAGGAAAAAGACAATGTTCCTGCCACCGATTCTGCCGGCATATTGTTAATATCAGGAATTGAATCTGGAGATGTTTCAGAAACAGCTTCCGGTTCTGTTTTGGAGTTTGAGGGCAGATTTTGTTGCGAGTCGGCAGCATCCTCAGTTGGGGCACATCCAAAAATAAAAAATAACGTGATTAAAGATAGGATGATGACCTCTTTTTTCATGAAGATAAAGAACGTGAGAGATTATTTAAATCTTTGTGCCTGCCTGCTCCGATGGTGTTAACTGGTGCGGTCACACCATCTTTCTCTTCCGTGCTTCCCGTTTCAGCCAGTCTTTATAGCGTAGGAGGATCTCCGTATTGTCTGATTTTCCTTTCTCTTCTTTGACGGCATCGGCAATAAGATGAAATTGGTCGTTGGCTTTAATCACAAATTCGGCTTCTAACAAGGTTGGATTTTGCGTTTCCAGCGCTTGCGCCACGATTTCCTGTTTTGCCTGCGCTCGCAGCTCAATATTATTCCAGACGGCATCCCAATCGCCGGCGAATTCCTTAATCCGGCCGGCCATACGCTTGAGGATATCCGAATTTCCATTGCGCAGGGCATCACTGATCTCTAGCTGGTCCGTGATCGAATTATAGACCATCAAATCAACGAACGCGTTTTCTTTTAAGGGATCCTCGTCCCATTCCTTGCGTACTTCAGTAATCCGCAGAACGCGTTTAAATTTCTTGAGACCGGAGATTACCGGGTTGACTGTGACGATGATGTCAATCGCCTTGAATGATGTTTTAGGGACGCCGATGTCATTAACGACTCGATCATAAACACCATACGGCGAATCAGCATGGATTGTCCCGGCGACAACGTTGGCTGCTGCCCCGACGCGCATCGCTTCAAATAAAGCAATTGCTTCTTTAGAACGCACTTCACCGACGAAGATTGCGGAATCCCCCAGACGCAGCGTAGAACGGATGCCAATCGAGGGATCAACTTCCGAACCGGGAGCAGAAAGCGCCGATGCCACTTTCAACGATTCCAGGTTATAGCCTAAAGCACGCAGTGATTCCTGGGGAAGTTCGAAGGTGTCCTCGATGGTCAGGACGCGGATGCGGCGCATGATTTCCACAAGCATGGAACCTAAAAATGAAGTTTTCCCGCTGCTGCGTGTTCCGGCAACTAAGATGGTAGCATTATTGTCGATGAGGAAGCTCAACAGGCCTGCCGCCAGAGGATTGATAAAGCGGATCTTTGGCTGGAGGTATAATGGAAAAGTCCAGGGATAATCACGGTGGCGGCGGAAAGAGAAAGCCAAGCCATTGGGACTCAGAGGAGCGCTGATTGCCGCAACTCTGGAGCTGAAACCGGTCACTTTCAGTTCTGTGTCCAAAATCGGGTTGGCTTCATCCAAAGGCCTGCCGGAGATCAGGCGCAGTTTCGTCGCCCAGCTTTCTACCTCTAGGCGGGTGGGGTAAATGTTGGTGACGCAGTCGCCGTAATCTTGGTGGACGATAAAAATTGGTAGTTCGCCATTCGGCGCATTGAGATTGACATCCTGCACTTTTGGATCAGCAAGAAGCAGTTCGATCAAGCCGAAGCCGACCGTGTAGCGGAGAAGCGCCTGAGCCAGCTGCTCAACGCGCTCATTGTCCAGATTGAACCGGCGTTCTACCAAGAGATCATTGAGCAGATCTTTGCCGATGGAATAGAAGACTTCGCGCATGCGCTGAGGGTCAACAAATTCTTCCCGGCCGGGCTTATGCTCAGACATGATCCGTTTGGCATCATCTAACAGGCGGTATTCATCTTCCGTAAAAGCAAATTCCGGCGGGGTCAGATGATACATCGTCTTGATGTCGTCTTCCTGCTGGAAGACATTGACTTCGCAGACATCCGGGCCGCTGTTGAATTTGTAGGTTTCAACTAGTTCTCCTTCCGGAAAAGCCGTAATCAGTTTCGTGTACATGAAATCTGGGCGGGTAGTCGGGAAAAAAACATTGCCATAGATGACTCGTTCCCGAAGATGATACTCCTTGCTGAAGGGCAGCAACAAAGCAATCAGGCGAAGCTGTTCGAGTAATTGGACAACTTGCTGGATAATCTGGATAAAACGATCCTGGCTGGCGATCTGGCGCGGATCGAGGGCCTGCTCTCGTTTCAGTTTTTCCTGACGTTCCAGGCGCTTGAGTTCAACATAGGCGGCGAAAGGATCTTCTTTAAGCCGTTTGGAGATGATCTGCTGGAAAAGTGCATAGCTTCCCCGAACATAGCGCTCAGTGAGGGGGTTAGTGATCAGATGGGAATAGCTGCGGCGATTTTCGCGGTTAAGACGCTGATATACTACGGCAAGTTCCGTGAGCAATTTTGTTTGAGAATAATCATACTCATATTCACGCTGCTGAGTTAGAGTGATAATCGTGACACCGCTATTCTCCGAGAGCAGGTCAATGATCCTGGACATACACAGTTCGCTGTATTCTATGGAAGGGAGGAAAGTGCACGTTTCCAAAGAGACTTTGAGAATTTTATTCTCTCCCTCGTGATACGTCTCGTACGCGAAACACGCTTTTTGTTCATCTACCATGCTTTCAATAGTAAGAGAATGAAGGTTTATTATTCTTTCTGAAATCTCGGCGCTATGATCTAAATTCGTTTCGGACAAGCCACTACTAAAGCCACTACTTTATAATACTCACATAACTTTATTATATTGACTTTCTTCATAGGGATTAGATTACTATGATTAATCCTCCCTCTCCGCCAACAGCGGCGTTTGATCCAAATACATTATATGTTGTGGTAAAAGGACTGGAAAGCAAGGTCAATAATCTCCTGCGGCAGGTGGATATTTTCAAGAATGATTATGTCAAGAAGAATGTTGACCTGAAGAAAGAGGTAAAATTGCTGGGTGACGAACTGCTGGATCTCAAGCGCAACCACGATGCCTTGATCCAGAAAATGGATCTCGTCGTCAAAGAACTGCGTCAGACGGCAGGGATTGAGGAAGTATCCACGCTTAAGCGCTATGTGGATTTGTGGAATCCTTTGAACTTTGCCACACAGCGTGATGTGGAACGGCTGGTGGAAACAAAATTAGCCGAACGGCATCACACTAATCATCAAACATAATCTTGTTCAAAGAAAAAAGAAAGCATTTAGTTAGCTGGCGGCGAGGCTAAGAAAAAACAGCCAGAAAAGCTAAACAAATACAACAAAAGATATAAACGAAAAAAAGAAGGTGATTGACAATGGCTTTATTTGCTCAACAGAACGTGAATATCGGTTCAGATATTATGCAGCTGCGTGATTCGGGGATGGAAGATTCGGAAGTGATGGCGGAAATGACACGAAGAGGTTATCGTCCTGATCAGGTCAGTGCGGCCCTTGCGCAGTCAGATCAGGGACCGCCGATACCCGAAGGCATGCCTTCCTCATCATATCCCGATGTTGGCGGCTATCCATCACCGCAGATGGAAGCCTCGTCGTCTGCTCCTCAGGAAAATCTCGCATCATATGACCGGATTGCGGAAATTGCCGAGAATATCATTGATGAAAAATGGGAGCAATTGATCTCGGAAGTGAAAAAAATCATCGAATGGAAAGAAAAAGTTGAAGAGAAACAGCGCCAGCTGACAAATGACGTGCAGAAGCTCAAAGAAGATTTTAAAGTCCTGCATCAAGGTGTGCTCGGCAAATTAGATGATTATGATGCACGGATGCGTGATGTGGGGACGGAATTAGGGGCAGTTGGAAAAGTGTTTAAAGATGTCATCCCCGAATTCGTGGAAAACGTCAAAGAATTATCGCATCTGACGGGGAAGATGAGGAAGAAGTAAACTGGAGTCTTGGTCATGCTCTTCGTAAAAACGAGAGTGCTTCCCAGCCGGATTCATGGACTTGGTCTTTTTGCTGATGAAGATATCCCCAAAGATACAATCCTCTGGAAATTTACTTCCGAATTTGATTTAAAATTTACAAAAGAGCAAATAAGAAAATTTTCGAAACAAGTTCAAGAATATTTGGAAACTTATTGCTGGCTCAGCAAGAAAAGTGGGAAATATTGTTTTTGCTCCGATGATGCCAGATATTTTAACCATTCTCAAAAGCCAAATTGTTTCAGTACTTATCTGGAAGATGAAGAAGAGGTTGTAACAACAGCAGTGAAAAATATCAGAAAAGGTGAAGAATTGACCGATGATTACCGTGCTTTTGAAAAAGATTTTAATAAAGATTGGGGATAATTTCTAATCTATTATTTCGCATTGCTCCCGCTTAACAACGCAATCGCAAAGACGGCGATGGCAAAAAGGATGATCACGCCGAGAACTTTAGGGTTGGATAGGATCCCTGCGACATTTGTTTCAAAGCTCGTCGTGGCCACGCCGGTCGTTGCGTTTACCATCGCTCCTTCTCCCTGAAACGCTTGCTCGGTGTAGGACTGGCCAAAGACATTGCTAAATGCAGCGAAGATGATGACCAGGCCAATGCCGAGAATGACCCAGAGGACAGATTTGTCTGTCGTCAGTGCGCTCAAAATATGTTCATCTTTCGCGCCGAAGGTGCGGAAGACGAGGAGAAGAAGAAGAAAAAAGATGATCACGACGGCGAACCAGGGAATCATGAAATTGATGATCTGAGTGATTGCTGGAGAAAGGATGCTCATAAACGCGGTAACTGTCGCAATGATACTATCAATCCCCACAGATCCGCCAGTCGCTTTCGTCTTTTGCAGGACAGCATAGACAATTGCCCAGATAAAAATGAATGGAAAGACAAAATCGAAAGCCTGCAGGAGGCCGACATCAAGGACAGTTGCCATGGTTGTTTTTATGCGTTTGAACCGGAATTCATCAGACTTTTTCGAACATATTCTTGATCAGGTTGCCGCCTTTCTTGAGCGCTCCCATCATTCCCCTTCCTTCTCCCGCCGGCTCTTTGACGATCAGCCAGATGATTAAGCCAAAGACGAGGATAACCACGAGCAGTTCGGTCAATTGCGGCGACCACCAGGAGAACGCATCATACGGTCCAGTCCAAAGATTGAGAGCGGCGCCGAAGATGTAGACCACAAAACCAAGCGAGACCAGAGCAATAAACGGAACTGCGCCCTGGGCAAATTTTGTTCCAAAGACTCCCATCAGGAGCAAGACCATGATCGCCGCAACGCTGACGAGAGAAATGCTGGGCAGGGCAGTATTGAGCACGACGACCGGATCGTAGCCCAGTGGATAGGTGCCGACCATGTGCGGCACGACAAAAAGAAGGGCCAGAACCAAAGCGATGATGATGTTAAACTGCTTTTTCCCTTCCCCGACGATCTTCAGTTTGGCCAATGTGGCATAGACAATTGTGAAGACTAAGATGAACGGAAGAAAGAAATCTAAGATTCCATACGTTTGAATGTATTGCACCAGTGTGCTTGCCGTGTTTACCATCGATCAATCCCTCCTTTTTTCACTGTCAAAGATTAAACCTTCTGAAATATTCAGCGTATATTCATTTCGCTTTATTTTTGATTGTGTTCATCTCTTATTTTTTTGTCCTTTTTATTTCTTTCCTTCTTCCGGCTTGCTGGCCCGTTTTGGCTCATGCGTGACGTACCAGATAAATCCAATGATAATGAGCAGGAATAAAGTCGTTGCTGCCCATTCTGCATCAAGACTGGTAAACAAGAGAAAAACAGCTCCAAAGACTGTTTCCAGCCAGTCCAAAGCGTTGAGGAAGATGAGGATGATGCCGATGAACATGAATACCATCAAAAACTTGACCCATTTTGGTGAATTCTCCAGACTGAACTCTTTGTCGGAGTAAAATGAACCGACGAGCATGAGAAAGCAGATCGAAAGAACAAGCAATAACACGACGTTGGCCATCACGCTGTTGATCACGGCAACCAGCTGCGTAGAGGCAATAACCAAGAAAGCGGTGACAAACGCGACCATGGCGTTGATATTTTTTTTGGTGTATTCCTGATCTTTTACTTTCTCTACACCCAAAATCTTGGTTTTTTCCAAGATCGCAAACACGAGGGTGAAGACGAGCAGAAAAGGAAGGATGATATCGTAGACGCCCAGCTTGTCCAAGAACCCGATTGCGGTGCGGAATACGCTTTCCTCTGCCATACATTTATCACTTCTTTTTGTAAAATAAATTAAACGAACAGACTATTTAAATGTTTCTACATGCCGGCACAATCTCTACCGCTGAGCAGCACCAATAACTTTGGGAAATTCCAGTTCTCACGCAACATCTTGGCCCAGCAGCACCCTCTACAACTATCACTCACAAAATGGATTGTGCCCCCGAAACGAAGCTTTTAAATAGTAGTATTATTTCGTGAGGAGTGTCGTAGAGGTGAGGTTGTGGGGAAACATCGTCTTTTATCGGTCGTAGGAATCTTTCTGTTGCTAGTTCTTCCGCTGCTTTCAGCAGCTAATGGATCGGCAATTTCGGTCGCTGCTGAAAAAGACCACATCACGCCGTCTGAAACAGCAGTTTTTCACGTGACGATCAAGAACACCGCCAGCTCTGCGCAGACGTACAAGCTGATTTCCTACGACCAAGATTGGAACGTCGATTTTATTCCTTTGAGTGATCGCCAGGTCAGCCTTGTTCCCGGCCAGAGCCATACCATCATCGTGCGCGTTTCCGTCTCTCCAACGGCAATTTTAACTCCCAACAGCTACGCGCCGTCTCTTGTTGTCGACAGCGAGAGCGGTGAAGAGAAAGTTCCTCTTCCCTTGACGTTATGGCCGGAATCGCCGCGCGATTATCTCCCCACGGTCAAAGTTTCTATCGACATGAACGACAAGATCGTTCCCCACAATCCTGTTTCCATCAAACTCTTTTTAGAAAATAAGAATCCCCTTAATTTAGCTGGCCTTACCGTCCGGCTGCAAAGCGAGATGGCCGAATTTAACAAAGAACTGACCATTGATCTGCCGCCGCTGCAGAAAAAAACGGTGGAATTTTCCGTCGAGCCCAGCGAGGTCCAGCAGCCAAAAGAATATACTCTGGTCTTCGTCCTGGAAAAAGATGGGCAGGTGGTGAAAGGCCTCAATAAAAAAGTAGAGGTAATCCCGATCATCTCTGATTTTGCCGTCTCCGTGCAGCAGCGGACAGTCTTCCTCAAGCATTTCTTTGAGTTAAATTTTACCAACAAAGGAAATGTTCTGAACACCCAGGAAGTGAAATATCCCACGACGTTCTGGTCTTCCCTGTTCACGCAAGGGGAAGGACGGACGATCCGGGAAGAAGGAAAACGTTATCTGGCCTGGCATTTGACCTTAGCCCCGGCCGAAACGACTTCTCTTCGTTTTGTCGTCAATTATCGTCTTTTATTTTATCTCTTTCTTCTCGTTGCGGCTCTCGGGCTGTTCTACTGGAAAGTCCGCTCGCCCGTTCTGTTAACAAAAAAAGCGGTCACCTCCCATCGGGGTGAAGCGGGCACATTGTCTGAACTCAAGATCACGCTGGAATTAGCCAACCGGACATCTACCCCACTTAAGGATGTTACCGTTACTGATGTTGTTCCGGCAATCGTCAATGTTGAACGCAGCCTTGATCTGGGAACACTGCGGCCGAAAGAGATTAATCACGGCAAGCACGGTACGAAAGTGACCTGGTCTTTAGTTGAGCTCGATGCCCATGAGCATCGCATCATCACCTACAAAGTACGGGCGAAATTGAACATCCTTGGTACATTCAGTCTGCCCCGGGCAGGGGTAGAATATGGGAAAGGTAAGCGGGGAAAAGGCAAGGCCTACTCCAATATCTTTCGTGTTGATGTTGAATAAACCTGCCCAGAGCAGATTCTGTCAGGTTCTCTGCGGTCTGAAATCGTAGCGACTTGACAATAAAAACATTTATATATGAGCTCACTCTCTTCTGAAACTACAATTGATGCTTAGGTAAGGTTAAATGGTGGAGAGGGTGCGACTATGAAGGACTTTTTTTTGCAGTTGAGAGAGAAATTTTTGAAGCCTACGGAAGAAGAGCAGGCTGCGGAGCAATCGGGCGAAGATTATGTTGAGTTGGCGCATGATCAGAGCGGCTCTGATGAACGTTCTAAGGTTACTGTCCGTCCGTTTGTGATGGAAGAGTTTGAAGATATCAAAGAAGTGCTGGATGTCCTGCGTGAAGGATCGACGATTGCGTTAATCAATATTAAACCTCTTAAAGATAAAGATCTGGTGGAATTGAAGCGGGCAGTTTCCAAGCTGCGGAAAACCTGTGAAGCGATCGACGGTGACATCGCCGGATTTGGCGAGGATTATGTCGTTGCCGTCCCTTATTTTGCGAAGATCCACCGCACTACGCCAAAGAACGTGGAATGATTTTTTTGTTCTTTTTGTTTTCTTGACCAGGAAGTTTTATATATCTTTTATTCTATCTTCAGAAGGTGGATAAAACGATTCAACAGATTATTAATCGGGCAAAGAAAGATCGTTCAGTGTTAGCAGTCGCTGTATTCGGCAGTTATGCCCGCAAGGAAAAATATCGGGATATTGACATCTGTGTTTTTCTCAAACCGAGAGAATATTCTGAGCTGGTCATATCTCAAAAGAGAGTGGAATATATCCCTGAAGATGAACGGTACGACGTGCAGATCTTCCAGCAATTGCCGCTGTACATCCAGAAAAGAATTCTCAGCGAAGCGCAGATTCTCTATTGCAAAAATGAAGATGAGCTTTATGACCTTTACTTCGCCTGCATCCGCGATTTTGATCATTTTGAGCACATCTATGAGGGATATTTGAAAGCGGTGGAAAATGGATAAGAAACGAATTTTAGCCTTGCTTGATCTTCTGGACGGATATCTTCAGGATTTGGAAGAGCGCCTTCCTCAGACGTTGTCGGAGTACAACAAAGATATCGAGAAACAGCGATTTTGTGAAAGGACATTGCAGTTGCTGATTGAGGTTTGTATTGATATTGCTCATCTTTTTGTAAAAGAGTTAAAGATGGGTCTCCCCGATGAGGAAGAGAGCGTTTTTGAGAAATTAATGGAAAAAGAAGTGATCTCCGAAGAGACGTTTGAGAAACTGAAGGAGATGAAGAAATTCCGGAATGTTCTCATCCATCGTTATAAGCAGATCAATAATTCTTTGGTGTTTAAGAATGCAATAGAGAATCGTGAAGATTTCATTGATTTCAAGAAAGAGATTCTTTCGTTTTTGAAAAAAGTAAAGTTTAAATAACCAACGCTTAAATACGATTTGTGCTTCATGTCACGGTGGCATACACAGAGAAATACGTTCTCTGGTCGCCACCTGCACAACATCGCGCCACGGTGGCACAATCCGGTACTGCGCGAGATTGCTATATGCGTTGGTTAGAATGGAATTATTCCTGAGATGATAACCACATCTGCGCAGATATCTCGTCCCTTTGGGATTCCCGGTTCAAATCCGGGCCGTGGCGCTTTTCCTTTTTTCTTTCTATTCCTGCCTGATTTTGATGACAGAAATTTGTTTCCGAAAGTTTTATAACATTCAAAAGATTACTTTCAGAATCAAGCAGTATCAACTGGGTAGATGTTTTATGGGGAAATTAAAAACAGTTTATTTCATTCTA
>Ga0209542_10006467_pt1 | contig 22782 bp, 19 predicted proteins | sample RifCSPhighO2_01_FD_184028 | JGI IMG/M metagenome (GOLD analysis project Ga0209542, IMG submission 184028) | Soil microbial communities from Rifle, Colorado - Rifle CSP2_plank highO2_0.1 (SPAdes) (version 2) | ecosystem: Environmental > Terrestrial > Deep subsurface > Rock core/Sediment ... | reverse complement strand
AGGTCTAGCGGCATTTCTGCCTGTCCAGACCTTCCAGTGCTCTACCTCTCTGGGGAACATCCGACGCGAACCCAAAAGCTCTTTCGGAGAGAACCAGCTATTACCAGGCTCGATTAGCTTTTCACTTCTTATCACAAGTCATCCGAGAGTATTGCACGGCTCACCGGTTCGGGCCTCCCAGCGCCTTTCGGCGCTGTTCACCCTGCTCATGACAAGCTCGCTCTGGCTTCGGGTCTCTAGCATCGCACAAACGCGCTATTCACACTCGGTTTCCCTACGCCTCCATGCTGTTAGGCACTTAGGCAAGCGCGATGCTAGAACTCGTTGGCTCATTCTTCAATAGGCACGCCATAGAGGAAATAAATTTCCTCGCTGACTCCTTGTAAACGTACGGTTTCAGGTCTATTTCACCGCCCTTCCGGGCTGCTTTTCACCTTTCCCTCACGGTACTAGTTCACTATCGATCTAGAAGTGTATTTAGCCTTGCCGGTTAGTCCCGGCGGATTCCCCCGAGCTATTCGTGTCTCGAGGTACTCAAGAGTAGAAACAAAAGAGATTTATGATTTTCGATTACGGGACTATTACCCTCTGGGGTGTTTCTTTCCAGAAACTTCTTCTAACCATAAACTTTCTGACTCTTCTCACTTATTGCTAAGTGAAGTTTCTATCTTACAACTCCCAGCATCAATCCCATGGCACGACTATGCATGCTATGAGATTGAAACTGAGTTTGGGCTGATTCGTTTTCGCTCGCCGCTACTTACGAAATAACAATTGTTTTCTATTCCTCCGGTTACTGAAATGTTTTACTTCACCGGGTGCGTTCTCTATGTAATTCATAGAGTGCCTGCAAAAGCAGGCGGGTTTCCCCATTCGGACATCTCCGGATCAAAGGTTACTAGGCACCTCCCCGAAGCGTATCGCCGCCAAGTCGCGTCCTTCATCACCATCTTCTAGTCAAGGCATCCACCGTACGCCCTTAGTTTCCATTAGGAAACTTGCAAACCACTTTGCTTTGTCTTTCTGTCCTGCTAAATGGAATCAATACTTCCACCTAGTAGTTTTTCTGCTTCCATCTCCAGACCCGAAAAGACCCTCTTTGGTCTAAAGTCCGTGATGGTATTAAGTTTTCAAAGAACTCTAGAAATGAAGAGCCCCGCTTCTTTCGAAGCGGGGCTCTCACGAGCGCAACATTAAAGCTGCTTTTTCCGCTTCTTGAGATTAAGGTATGTATTCATTTCTAGGTAATGGCTATTCTATACCCCTTATGTAAACGTGTCAAACCCATAAATCTTGCCTGAAATACCTCCCAAATAAGGTAAGAAATAGGCCATAGTTCCGTTAATACTTTAAGCAGGTGCATATCCTGCATTAATAACAGTTATTAACCGATTATAAACATGAAAATTAGCAAATTCCTTGTCTTGCCTGCGGCTCTGGCGATATTCGCAGCAAGCGTGAGTACTGCCGGGGCGCAGACCTTCGGCCCCAGGGTAGCGCTTCAGTTCGGCACCAATGGCCTGACCTCCTCTCTCGTTGCTTCGTCTACCGACGCGGTTATCGCGAGATTACTCCTCGACACCACCGGCTCAACCGAAGCAGTGAGAATAGACAGCCTGCCACTCAACCTCGTGACTGCGAACGGCGCGCTCGCTTCTTCGCTTCAGAACTGCCGTGTCTTCAACGAATCCAATCTCTCGGCGACTCTCAACACGAGCTCTTCCGCGACGACTCTCTTCACCGGCGTGAACAATATAGCCCTGAATTCCTCTCTCATTCTCCAGCCGAACACGCTGACGACACTCTCCTTCCGCTGTGACGTGAACGGCACTCTAGTCGCCGGCGGCACTTACACTGTCAACATGAACACGGCCAACGTCGTGGCGACAGGCGCTTCCTCTGGGCTGCCTGCGGCTGTGACCATTCGCGGCTCGGTCGTCGTTCCTCCGGTCTATGTTCCTCCGACAACTCCTGGCATGCCTGCTACCGGCGCGGGCGGTGAAATGGCGCAGAACATCGCCATGCTCGTCGCTTCGTTCCTTATTGCCGGTCTTGGATTCTCTTCATTGAAAAAGAGGGTAATCTAGAAATACCAGAGTTCAGCGAAGCTGAACTCAAATCCAACTTACACGAACGGCAGATGTTCGTTCGAACATCTGCCGTTCGTGTACAATCAATACAAGCCATGAGACACCCTTTGGCAAAACTTCTAATAATCGGAGCAGTCGTGCTTGCTCTCTTCGTCATCTGGCGGGGTTTCCTCTACGCGCCGAATGACTTGGCGGATTCCGGCCTCAATACGAATTCCGCTGCGGTCATCGGCTCAATATCAGCAAGTGAAATGCCATCGCGCCTAATTATTCCAAAGCTCGGCATTGACTCGAACGTCCAGCGATTGGGGGTTACGAAAAGCGGCAATATGGCGGCGCCGAACAATTTCACCGATGTTTCCTGGTACAAGTACGGTACTGCGCCGGGGATGACAGGCAGTGCCGTCATGGCAGGGCACGTGGACAACGCTCTCGGCACGCCGGCTGTCTTCATTGATTTAAATAAATTGGAGATTGGTGATAAAGTCGAAGTGGTCAGGGCCGACGGCAAGCGCTTGCGCTTCGAAGTGGTGGATAAAGAAATCTATCCATACGACAACTCCCCCTTGAAGCGCATCTTCAACGCATCCGACGGTTCGTATCTCAATCTCATCACCTGCCAGGGCGAGTGGGTCAAAGAGGCCAAAAGCGCACGCTACCGCCTGGTGATTTATACGAAACTTATTGAGTAAGTAGCCACTAGCGCGCACCCAGGAAAAATTTTTTGAGAGTCGCGAACCAGCCGGACTTTATGGCTGCTGCGGCTTGTGGCTCGAATCCGGCAGGAACCTCCTCTCTCGGCGGCTTGTCTGGCGGTTTAACAGCTAAGTTCGGCTGCGGGGAAATGTTTACTATTTTCTGCCTCAAGGAAGCGATTTGATTCTCCAGATAAGCGATTTTTTGGGCTTTCTCCTCTTCAATTTTCTTGGCAAATTTAGGATGTTCTGTTGTCCCCAGAGAAAAAATGTTTACGGCTTCCGGGATTGTGGGGTATAGCCCGGTCACTTTGGAACTGAATGATATTGCCGCTCCAGATTTGATAATAGTCCCCTGCGGGAAAACAAATGAACGATCTCCTACCACCAGAACTTTGCCGAAAAGGTTTGCGTCATATTTCGAATTATTTTTAATTTCAATCTTCTCCGGATTAGCGGACGCGATGGTGAGTTCTTGTTCCGTTACTTTTATATTTATCCTTGCCGATTCACCTCCCAAGGAACCAAGGGAGAGCACAACCACGTAATCGCCGGGGTATTCGTATATGTGAATTACTTCCCTGCCATATCCTTCCAGGCCGTCGCCGAAATTCCATCTGAAGTCGCCATTTTGTATCTTATTTAAATTAACCTCCGCTCTGAAAGATACCGGACTCTCCACTGATTCAGTGCGATCTTTGCCGATATTAATTCTTATAGGAGCTGCGGGCTTAAGCTCTGAATATGTTGGGACAGAAGACACTTGTGTCTTATTTCCTTCCTGCGTCACTTCATCAATATCTTCGTTAGGATTAGAGATTGCCGGACTTCCTACAGTTATCAAGCCGATGATATCTTCATAATATGTGGTACCAGGTCCACCTATGTTATCCGCCCGCTCTATTTCCTCTACAGTCGCATAAGGTCTGTTGTCTATTATGCTTTGAGCAGTGGATGTGCCCACATGTGGCAAGCTATCGAGTTCCGCAAGTGTAGCCGTATTTATATCTATAAGCGCCGCCGAGACTGAAGAAATTCCAAAACCCCAGAAGAAAATTCCAAACAATATGAGGATCAAAAATTTATAAATACGCGCGGGCATATGCGATGAGGCCAACGCCTATGACAATAAGGCAGATGAAGCCGAAAAGGAATTTGAAAAACGCTTTATCGAAATATCCCATGCATTAATTGTACAACAAAAAGTCCCGCCGAAGCGGGACTTTTTGTTTCTAGCTGTAGAGCGATGTTATCGCTTTACAGAGCCTAGGCGTGGTAACCCTTAAGCGGATTACGGGAAGGAAACACCAGCAGTTCTCCATTCAACCAAGCCATCCATGAAGTCCGTAGACTGGATAGCGCCGGTAGAAGCACGTGCCCAGTTGATCTTCTCGAGTCCTACAGCGTAGATGCCCGAAGCGACGACAGTTCCCGCTGCCGCTCTTCCAGGGATCAAGTAGGTAACCGCGATGTCAACAGAGCTGCCTTCCGCCAGAGTACATGTCTGAGCCGGGGTAGCGTCAACACATGTCGAAGGAATGGTGTAATCCGATGAGGTAGCGTTGTTTACGCTCGACGCGGCTCCATCAGCATACACTTGGAAGCTGTTGGTAGCACCAGTCTTCGAGAACGCAGGACCCTGAGTGGCATCCGAAGTAGAAGCGATCTTACCGAGGTAGAGGTCAGCTCCGAGAGCCTTGACTCTAACATTGAAGGTAACAGTCAAGGTCGAGGTAGAGGTACTTGAAGCATTAGAGCTCTGAGGTGCTCCGCTTGTCGTAACCGTCTTCGAGAGCAAGGTTACTTCAGGACCAATGTTTCTGATCGTGAAGGTCTTGCCATCCGCAGAACCGGTAGCGGTAACGACAGTACCAGCAGAGTTTTCTGCGGTAGTGTCGTTCGCATCGGTTGAAGCGATGAAGGTATCAGCGGCAAGAGCGGCATCGTCGATGTCGAACTTGACGGAGAGAGTCTTCGTGGTTCCAGACGGGACAACCCAGTCGATGTCAGAGAAGGTTGCGGTCATCGCGTTGAGCGTTGTACCAGCAACACTTGCAGAACCGATAAGGGTAGAACCTTCGTAGAGGTAAGCAGTCGAGGACGTGGCGACCGTGGCTCCGGCTCGAGCAATGTCGAGAACGAAGTCAGTGACTTTCACGTTATCCTTTTCCGCTCTGAAGTCGAATCGGGCAACTTCGAGACCGTCGCACTCGTCGTTGTCAGTGCCCTGCTCGCAGATGACCTGCTGGGTAGCAGGAGTGCCGGAGTTGAGGGAGATAGCGAGAGTAGCGGAATCAACAAGGTCAGCAGCCGAAGTGAAGGTTCGAACAACGGTGGAGGCCGAAGCAGGACCGTACTGGTTTACACCAGCACCGTCAATACCTCGAACGCCGTCAACAGGCAAGCTGAGCTGCCAGGTGTCGTTGTCGTAAGTCGAATCCCAGGAAGCCTTGGCGTCGAGAGCGATGTAGAGCACTCGAGTGGCATCCTTAGGAACGACGTAGCTGAAGCCGGCAAGAGTAATGTAGTACTCAGAACCATCCTTTACAACCGTATCGACGTTGAGGTCAGACGAAGCAAGAATGGTTGAACCATCCATGACGTAGACCTTTTCAGCAATCTTGGTGTAGAAGAGGTTATCACCGGAATTGGTGACGGAATCAAGGTCGAGTTTAATTCTCTCAATCTTGATGTCGGAAGTCTTGGCTTCTAGCTTAATGCCCAAAAGCTGCTTCTTATCCTCGCCTTCGTAGAGCTTCGTTCCGGAAGCCGGAGAAGGGTTGAGGGAAACCGTGACGGTTCCTTCAACACCAGGGGTGGTGATAACGCCAACCGAGCCGCCAGAGCCTACGGTCGAGCCGGGAACGGTGCCGGACGCGCCAGCAGAGCCGTTAAACTTTGCTCGCGAGATAGGACCGAAGTAGCCCGTAGAAGGAACGCCGTTGGCTGCCTGCCATTTCTGTACAGCGGCTTTCGTAAGAGAGCCGAAGTAACCCATGGAGACGCCTGCCGGCATGGTGAGGTAACCCTGAGCGACAAGAGCCGTCTGGAGGGTAACAACCGAGTTGCCGGAAGAACCGATCGTGAGATCGGAGTTAATGGCATTAACAACACCAGCGCCAGGAGTTCCCTGGAGAGAGGCGAGCTGCGCCATCAATGCGTTGATCTGAGCCTGAAGTTCGGCAATCGTCACAGCGCCCGCCGTGTTAATGGAGAGGCCGAGGGCGAAAGTAACGCCGACCGACAGAGCTGCAATCTTTGCAATTCTTGTTTTTAACATTTTGTAATTTTATTTCTAATGCGCTTGCGTTCCCCCAATATTCTAAAGTGCGGGGTCCCGCTTGCGGGTACTAATTTGCCGGCAACGGTATTTGCCTTTACCGGCAAGGCACAGCATAGATTATAATGAACAAGTCACTAATAACCTAAACTTGCTGTGGATAAGCCATTATAGCCTTATTTTGAGGGTCAAGCAAGGGAATATCGGCTCCAGCGCTTCTCACCTGTTTTCTTGAGAATTCCCTGAGCTACCATGGAAAGGAGCTCTCTCTGGATAGTTTTCTCGCTACAACCCTCTATCAGGGGGGAGACGTCCTTTATCATAATCTCTTTCTTGCGCTTAAGCAGGGCTATAATAATGCTTTGTCGGCTGTTTTTCTTGACCGATACGACTCCAAACTCTTTGAGTGCCGGCCTGTCTATAGGCCTCTTTTCTATGTAATTGTCCTTTATACTCTCACGTTCAGCCGGGCGCGGAAGTGCCTCTCTCAAGGGTGCCGCTTCTTCAATAAATATTGATTTCAAAGGATTTTCAAGCCATTTCATAAATTTCGTTAATTCCTGGGAAAGAATCTCGTAGTTCTGGTCGGAAACCAGGCCGGCGTTCTTGGCTATGCCGAAAAGCGAGAGAATTTCTCTGGCTATAGAGCTTTTGTCTTTTCCATTCTCCGCCATGAGATTAAGAGACAGGTCGCGCAGCTTCCACTTCATCGGCTCATGGTCGCCAAAAAAACCGGTAATCAAGTACACGGCGGAAGCTAATTTATGAGATTTGGCGGCTGTTTCTGACATAGAATCTTTGTGTCTTTTATAAACTGTCCGTAAGACCCTAACGTATTCTGTCCTTTATGTCAAGCCCGTCCATTATGGAGTTAAGGGACAAAAATTGCAAACCGATAATGATTCTGATGAAAGCACAACGTGCTTTCATCAGTGTGTTATTATTGAATCAAATTAAATGTCCAGGAAATCAAAAAAGAGAGACCTTGAAGTAAATCTCCGGTTTATTTCTCAAGAGACCTTAAACACCGTCCTCGGGGTACTCTCCCTGGTAATAGCCATATTCCTCCTTTTGGGCGCCTTCGGCTCTTCCGGCCGGGTCGGGACCATGGCCTATGAGTTCTTCTCATACCTCTTCGGCGTGGGTTATTACCTCATACCCATGGTCTTTCTCCTGCTCTCAATCTCCTTCATCCACGAGCGCGAGCGGGCACTTGCCCTGCCGCAAATCTTCGGTTCGGCACTCTTTTTCGCTTCGGCGCTCGGTCTCGTCAACCTCGTGTCGGATAAGGGCGGAATCTTGGGCGGAGTGATTTCCGGACCGCTCTCTTCCCTATTCGACGTTTATCTCACAGCCATCCTACTTCTGGCGCTTATTATCATTTCCATCCTGGTCATATTCGACATCAATATCCGAGTCAATGTCATCGCTCTCATAAAAAGTCTTTTCACCGGAAGAAAAACCAAAGATGTCGAACCGACAGCCGCGGAGGAAGCAATGATAAATAAAACTATAGAAAAAAACTCACAACCGACAATCTACGACCGAGAGCAAGAGAGAAGGCAGCCGGTAAAAAAGAGAGACGAGGATGATAACTTCACCCCCATGATGATACGGAGGAGCGGCAAGCTCTGGGCACCTCCTCCCCTCTCGCTTCTTGAAGGCGACCGAGGCAAGGCCGGCGTCGGCGACATCAAGGCGAACGCCAACCTCATCAAACGCACGCTCCTCAACTTCGGCATCATGGTCGAAATGGATGAAATTTCTATCGGCCCTTCCGTCACCCGCTACGCGCTGAAGCCGGCCGAGGGAGTGAAGCTTTCGAAAATTCTCGGCCTCCAGACCAATCTCGAATTGGCGCTTGCCGCACACCCGGTAAGAATCGAAGCGCCCATTCCGGGAAAATCTCTGGTGGGCATTGAAGTGCCGAACACCCAGAAGAGCACCATCGGACTCGGGTCTCTCGTCGCCGACCCGGCTTTCATAGAATCCGATAAGCCGCTTTACTTCGCCATCGGCCGCGATATCGCCGGAGCGGCTCACTTCGCCAATCTCGACAAGATGCCCCATCTCCTCATCGCCGGCGCTACGGGCTCCGGCAAGTCGGTGACCATTCATGCCATCATCACCTCGCTTCTCTACCGGAACCCGCCGGAGAATCTCAAATTCATCATGATCGACCCCAAGCGCGTCGAACTCACTCTCTACAATTCAATACCTCACCTGCTCACTCCCGTCATCACCGACCCGAAGAAGGCTATTATGGCTTTGAAGTGGGTGGGCAAAGAGATGGACCGCCGCTACGACATCCTGGAAAAATCGAGCGCCAGAGACATAAACTCTTACCACAAAAATATCCTTCAGCCCGCTTTAGACAAGAAACAGAAGGAGGGCGAGGGCCCCGACCCCATGCCTTACATGATTATCATCATCGACGAATTGGCAGACCTTATGCAGAGTTATCCCAGAGAACTTGAGAGCGCTGTCGTGCGCCTGGCTCAGATGAGCCGAGCCGTCGGTATCCACCTCATCCTTTCGACTCAAAGGCCGTCGGTCAATGTCATTACCGGCCTTATCAAAGCCAATATTCCGGCGAGAATCGCTCTCCAGGTAATCTCACAGATTGACTCCAGGACTATCCTCGACGCCGCTGGCGCGGAGAAGCTTCTGGGCGCGGGCGATATGCTCTTCCTCGGAACTGAGATGGCCAAGCCCGTGAGAATCCAGTCCGCCTATATCTCGGAGAAAGAGGTTAAGGCCGTCACCAAGCATTTGCGCGACGCTTATGCTGATGAACTCCAGGATGAAATCAACTTCTCCCCCGAAAACGTTTCCAACGCGATTTTCTCCTCTTCTTTGGGCGATGATTCATACGATGGCAACGATGACGAACTCTACGAGGAAGCGCTCGAGACGGTAACGCAGGCCGGTAAAGCCTCCACCTCGTTCCTTCAGAGAAAGCTCCGCGTGGGCTATGCCCGAGCCGCGCGACTCATGGACATGCTTGAGGAGCGCGGCATCATTGGAGCCGGTTCTGGCGCCAAACCGCGAGAGGTGCTTGGCCATATGCAAGAGCCGCCTGCTCCATACTCGGCAAGCACCCACCAGCTGCTCGACCCGGAGCGGGACATAAACGACGGTAATGAAAATTGATTTCTCCGTCCGCCAATGGATTATCGCCGCTCTCTCGGTCCTCCTCGTGCTTTATATCCTCTTCCAAGCGCGCTTCATAATTTTCGGCCCGCAAATTTCGATTGAGAGTCCCAGCGACGCGGAAGTGCTCGGGAGCGCCGTAATCATGGCACGCGGACATGCTTCCAATATTTCCATGATTACTCTCAATGACAGGCGGATATTTACCGACGAGAGGGGTGCCTGGGAAGAGAAATTGCTCGCCTCTCCCGGGGTGAGTATAATGACCGTGCGAGTGCGCGACCGCTTCGGCCGCGAGAACGAGAAAAGCGTGCGCGTAATCTATAATCCATAAAATGAAAAATAAAAAGGAGTCCGTAAACCTGCCTGCCGGCAGGCAAGGAAATATCGATACCACTCTCGACGCTATTCGTACTAAGTTCGGCGAGGATTCGATAATGAAGCTCGGCGACAAGCCGAAGGTCGGCGTCGACGCCATCTCCACCGGTTCGATAGGCCTCGATGCCGCGCTCGGTGTCGGCGGACTCCCCCGCGGGCGTATTATCGAAATTTTCGGCCCGGAGTCCTCGGGTAAAACAACGCTTTCTCTTCACGTCATAGCCGAAGCGCAGAAACACGGCGGCATTTGCGCCTTCATCGATGCCGAACACGCCATGGACCCGGAATACTCCAAGCGCCTGGGGGTGAAGATTAATGAACTTCTCATTTCCCAGCCCGATACCGGCGAACAGGCTCTTGAGATTGTCGACTCCTTGGTACGCTCCGGCAAGCTAGACGTCATCGTCATCGACTCGGTCGCAGCCCTCACTCCCAAGGACGAAATCGAGGGTGACATGGGCTCCTACCACGTCGGCAAACAGGCCCGCCTCATGAGCCAGGCCTTGAGGAAACTCACGGCGCTCGTGGCGAAGTCGAAGACCATCGTCATATTCATAAACCAGATTAGGATGCAGATAGGAGTGATGTTCGGCAATCCGGAGACTACTCCCGGAGGCAAGGCGCTCAAGTTCTACACCTCCGTGCGCCTAGATATACGCCGCATCGCGCAAATCAAGAAAGGCGAGGAAGTGATGGGAGGCAGGACGAGGGTGAAAGTGGTCAAGAACAAGGTAGCGGCGCCCTTCAGACAAACGGAGTTCGACCTCATGTACAACGAAGGTATTTCCCACGAAGGCGAGCTCATTGCTCTCGGCGAGAAATTCGGCTTAATCCAGAAATCCGGCAGCACTTACAAATACAACGGCGAGAAGCTCGCCGTCGGCTACGATGCCACCAGGACATATCTCCGGGATAATACAAAAGTCTCTAATGAAATTCTGAAGGAGATTAGACAAAAATTAAGGGAAGTGTAGAATAGCCGAGCAATGCTCGATTACAGCGAGGTCACAGTTCATAAATACATTATCTACGAGAACGAGCCGTGGGAAGTCACTGGCTCGCATGTTTTCCGCAAACAACAGAGAAAGCCCGTCAACGCGGTGAAGCTGCGCAATCTCATTACCGGACGCATTACCGAGACCACCTTCCACGTCTCAGACAAGGTAGAAGAAGCCGATATTGATAAGAAAGAAGTTAAATATCTTTACCAAAAGGAAGGGCGCCTGCCTGCCGGCAGGCAGGAGTACTGGTTCTGCGAAGCGAATGACCCTTCAAAAAGATTCGAGTTGCCGGAAGAAATGATTGGCCCGGGCGCCAAATTTTTGAAACCAAATACCGTCGTCGACGCAATGCTATTCGATGAAAAAATCATCGGCATCAAGTTCCCCATCAAAATGGAGTTGAGGGTCGTTGAAGCGCACGAAGCCACCCGGGGCAACACCGCCCAGGGCGCTACGAAATCCGTGAAGTTGGAGACTGGAGCGGAGATACAGGTGCCGATGTTTGTGAAGGAGGGAGACGTGGTCCGGGTGAATACCGAGACGGGGCAATATACGGACCGCGTTTAGGCCAGATATCCATAATCAAACCGGCCAGAAAGCCCACCAGGGCCCAATAGACAAGGATGAAGAGGAACTCCTTCCCCAAAATCACTTCGCTTGAGCCGAAAATCCGGTAAACCGCGTTGAGCGGCAAGAAGATGGCGGTCGAAAACTGGTCCGAGAAACACATTGTCCCCGCCGAAGCAGGGCAAAATGTTTTCAAAAGGAAAAGGAGCGTCACCGCCGCCGGAGCGAAGAATAAACCCTGCACACAGGAAGGAACAGGTCGTCGCATCTTTAAATTATAACCTAACTAGACGTTTCTAGATGCTATCTCGAAACGTACGGGAGTAATCCCATGTAACGGGCGCGCTTGATAGCAACCGCGAGTTCGCGCTGGTTTACGGAAGGCACGCCGGAGCGTTTCTTGGATTGGATTCTCGCGTGAGGAGTGAGGAACTTCTTAAGAGTACCGACATCCTTGTAGTCGATGTACTCAATCTTATTTTCTTTGAAATAATTCTTTTTCATATTTAAAACGGAATATCGTCGGCATTAATGGTCTCTTCCGGATAGTCGATGGCATCCGCAGGCGGAGCCGGCTGGTCCTCCCCTTTCGGAGCCGGCTGGGGCGCAGTTCCGGCAACGCCGGAACTGCGCGGTCCGAACTGGATTCTGTCGGCCACAATCTCGGTGCGATAATTCTTCTTGCCGTCGGGACTCTCCCAACTTCTCGTCTGCATGCGGCCCTCGACAAGCACCGAGGAGCCCTTGCGCAGGTACTGAGCGGTGGTCTCAGCTTGCCTGCCGAAGACTACAATGTTGTGGAATTGCACATCTTCCTTCTTGCTGCCGTCCTTGTCCTTCCAGACGCGGTTGGTGGCAACCCCGAAAGACGCTACCTGAACGCCGGAAGGTAGCGAGCGGAGTTCAGGGTCGCGGGTGAGGTTGCCGATGATAATGGCTCGGTTGAGATACATAAATTTATTCTATCACGGCCGCAGCTTCTTCAGGCGCACCCTCCGTTACTGTTTCATTCTTGGCCTCAACTTTCTGCCTGGCCTGAGCGAAGGTGAAAGACGTTTTCCTGGGAGCCTTGATTATGAGAAGGCGGAGAACTTCATCTACCTTTTCGACCCCCTCTTTTATAGCCGCAGTGGCGTCCGGTTCTGCTTCAAACTTCACCCAGCCGATATAAGCGTCATTTACCACGTAGCGGCTGGCGCCAATGGTCTTACCCATGGTATAGGCAAGGTCCTGTCTCACCGGCGACTCGGAGTCGAGTTCCTGGCCACCCCCCTTCCCGATAATGCCCTTAATTTTCTCCACAACGCCCGATAGCCCGTCTTCCGGGATGCTCGGCAATATTAGGTATCCTAGCTCGTAAACTTGCATGTATGAATCCTGATGTTATCAGGATTCATACATTATCATACGCAAGGCATTCTCGACAAGGGTTTGGCGGACGGTCTCAAAATCCTCACCTCTTATCTCGGCAATCCGCTTCACAACCTCCTTGACGTAGCTTGGCTCGTTCCTCTTGCCCCTGTAAGGCACCGGAGCAACGAAGGGGGCATCCGTCTCGGTCATAATCGACTCCAAGGGCACCGACTTTATAATCTCGTCATAGGCCCCAACGAAGGTTATAACTCCGGTGAAGGAGAGGGTGAAGCCCCGCTCGATGAAGCGTCTGGCTTCATCGAGCGTTCCGGCGAAGAAATGGATGTTGCCTCGTAGATTCGGGTAATTCCCGATAATTTCGAGAATTTCTGCATAGGAATCGCGGGCATGGACCATGACTGGTTTGCCGTGCTCCAGCGCGAATTCAATCTGGGTCTCGAAAAGCTTTTTCTGCCTTTCGAAGTCTTGTGTTTTGTCTTGGTGGAAAAAATCCATGCCGCATTCCCCTATCGCGATGACCTTAGAGTGTTTTGCCAGCTCTTCGAATTTCTCTTTCTCAAAAACTTGGCTTGGGTTGTCCACCGGATGGACTCCAATACAAGCATAAATTTCCGGATATTTATCGGCAAGCTCCACCGCCTTCTTCGAAGACTCGTAATCCGTGCCGACTACGATGGTGTGCGTTCCCGCCCCTCTCATGCGGGCTATAACCTCGTCCCAATCTTTCTCATAATCCAGAAAATTGAGATGAGAGTGTATGTCGAAGTATTTAGGCATTGAGTCGAGGAAAAAGAGGCTCAGGTTTCTTGGGAGGGTTTCTTAATAAATCAAAAATTACTTCAGACGTATGCGGCATCACTGGCTTAAGTAAATACGCAATAATTGAAAGGTCCACACATAAGTCAGACACAATTCTAATTGCCTCTTCTTTATCAGTTTTATAGACTTTGTAAGGCTCTTTTTCTTGTATTTTTTTATCCGTTGTTTGGATTTTCTCCCATATGTTATCCATGTACCTTTTAAATTCAAATTTTTTCAAGAATTCAAAAGCTGGAATCTTTACTGGTTCGTGTATTACCGGTTCTAGAGTGGACATATCATAATTGTCGGCCATTGTAAGAACCCTTGAGACTAAATTTCCTAAACCATTAACTAAATTAGCCTCATAAGCCTCGTGAAAGGATTCGGCTGTCATATCACTATCATCAAAGGGAGAAATATGTCGCAATAGATAATAACGCACGGCATCAATACCGTATTCAGCAAGAAGCGCGTCGGGGTGAATAACGTTGCCAAGTGACTTACTCATCTTCTGCCCGCCAGAGTTAATGAAGCCATGGTACATAACAGTATCGGTATTTTTAATACCAGCAGAGAACAGCATCGCCTGCCAGATAATCGACTGGAACTTGACCTGGTCTTTGCCCGCCACCTGAAGCGTCTCGCCCTCTTCCCAGAATTTCTTGAAGTTTCCTTCTGGATCGTTGGGCCAACCAAGAGTTGAGATGTAGTTCGTGAGAGCTTCGAACCAAACGTACATAACCTGCTCATCATCTCCTGGTACTGGCACACCCCACGAAAGACGTTTGGCCTCTCGTGAAATGCTGACATCCTCCATACCTGCCAAGGCAATCAACGCCTCGTTCCGACGCCATTCAGGAATGACTCTTTTATCTTTTTCCAGATATTCCCTAACCTTTGCCTTGTAATTACCGAGGTTGAAAAAATAGTTCTCCTCCTCAATTTCCTGAAGCTCCATGTTGGGGTGATTGGGGCACTTCCCGTCTACTAGGTCCGTTTCTTTTACAAACGCTTCATCCCCGACGCAGTATAGACCCTTGTACTTCTTCTTATAAATATCTTTCTCACAGAGTTTCCACATCTTCTGCGCCGCTTCGATATGGACAGGATCGGTGGTACGTACGAAGTGAATGCTGGGATGGAGACCCAGCTTATCTTTAAGAGTTTTAAACTTTTCAGCATATTCATCAACGTATGCCTGGGTATCTTTACCTTCTTTCTTGGCTGCTTCAGCCACTTTCTGCCCGTGTTCGTCGGTGCCTGTGGTAAAAAATACTTCCCTGCCCCACAGCTCTTGAGCGCGGGCAATAATATCAGCCTGGACGAGTTCCAACGCAAATCCGATATGCGGGTCTGCATTCACGTACGGAATCGTCGTGGTGATGTAGAAATTTTTATTGCTGAGGGACATTCTTTCTCGCTTCCAAATCGTTTATAAATTCCATAATCACGGCGGCCACCGGCACCGATATGATAATGCCGAGGAAACCAGCCAGCTCTCCGCCTATGACAATTGCCAGAATCGAAACTATGGCCGGCACGCCGACGATTTTCTTGACTACCAGAGGATAAATGACGTGATTCTCAAGCTGCTGAACCACTAGATAAAGAAGGGCAACAATAAGCGCCATCGTCATGCCGCCGGACGTATAAGCGATGAAGATAGCGGGTATAGCCGCCAGCACTGGACCGAAGAGCGGTATGAGTTCGAGCACTCCGGCCACGAAGGCGAGGAGTAGCGCGTGCGGAACCCCAATGATGAGAAGGCCGGCAAAGACCAGAACCATGATGAGCACCGCGAGCGCGAGCTGGCCCTGCATCCAATAGCCGATTTTTTTCTGTGAACGGCGCCAGAGACTCACGGCGTAATCCTCATGCCGCTGGGGAACAATGATACGCAAGAACTTGGCGATACCGTCTTCCTGCACAGCGAGATAGAACGAGAGCACGATCATGATGATGAAGCTCACTACGCCGCCGAAGATAGTGGAGGCCGTCGTGAAGACGCCCTGCGACAGAAACTTGGAAAAATCATTGAGATAAGAATTGAGGTCGGAGAGGAGGCCTCTGGTATCGATTGCGCCGAAGATGTCCTGGGTTTCGAACATGCTCGAAAGCACGTTGTTGTTCACGATAGAGTTGGAGTAAACAGTTAGAGTCCGGATGAAGCTCGAGATTTCGCCCATAAGCGGCAGGAGGAGAAAGTAGAAAAAGACGGCGAAAAACAAGGCGGATATGACGTAAACCGAGATGACCGCCAGGAGGCGCGGCAGATTCCTCCTCCTCGCCCATTGCGTGACCGGCTCTATGGCTGAGGCAATGATAATCGAAGCAATCACGACCAGGATGAAGTCGCTTATCCGGTAGGCGGCGTAAGCCAGGCCTACTACAATCGCCCCTCTGACCCAGCTTGCGGTGGTGATAGAAATCTTTTCCATGGGTCTAATATAGCACACCTAGGGTGCCCGTTACGGGCTATTTGAAGGTTAGAACTTTTTTCACCGGCTTCTGGTCGGCAATATTGCCGACAATGGCCAGATTTAAGTTCTTATTGGTGAATAGATTTTTGGCAATTTTCATAACATCTTTGGCATTTATTTTCCTGATTTCCGCCTCGATCTCCTGCGGCGCCTTCGGCTTGCCGGTGGCAATCTCCTCGCCGGCATAGAACTCGGCCAAGGCGTCAGTCGTCTCAAGATTCATGTATAAATGACCGATGTGATGTTCTTTGGCCTTATCAAGCTCCTCCTGGGAAACAGGGGTTGTGGCGAGCTTTTTGCACTCCTCCAAAAGAACCTCGACCACCTCCTTGGTCCGCGAAACGTTAATGCCTGTCGCGATAGTGAACACCCCATGGTCTGTGTATTGGTCGTGACTGGCGCGCACGTAGTAACAAGCCCCCATTTCATCACGAAGCCTTGTAAAGAGCCGGGAGGACATACCCTTGCCTAGAATCTCGGCCAATACAGTAGCAGCGGGAGATCTTTTATCATTGGCGCCATAAGTGCGGAAAGCCATAACCATGTGGCATTGGTCGGTCTTCTTCTTGTGAATTTCCAGTCCGGGATGACTTTGCCTCTCTTTGACCGGTAGCTTGGAAACTTTCTTGCCTTTCGGGATATCCTTGAAGTGTTTCCTGGTCTCCTTAAGCACGGAGGTCTCACTCACGTCTCCCGCGACCACAACAATAGTCTTCGGCGCCACGTAGTGCGCGTTGCGGTAATCGACAAAATCTTGGCGCGTGAATTTCTTTATATTCTCTCTCGGACCGAGAATCGGCCGGCCAGCTGGCGTGTCACCATACATAAGACCCTCGAGGACCTGCCAGACATACCTCTGCGGCAAATCTTCATACATCGCTATTTCCTCAAGGATAACTCCTCTCTCTTTCTCAAGATCTGCGGCAGGCAGGGTTGGATTGAGATAGAGGTCGGAAATGATTTCGAACAGTTTCGCAAAGTGCTTCTTGGCGGCCTTGGCATAATAGCCCGTATATTCATCGCCAGTGAAAGCGTTGTTCTGCGCTCCCAAAGAATCAAGTTCTTTGGAAATATCCTTGGCTTTGGGTCTCATGGTCGTCCCCTTGAAGCACATATGTTCGAGGAAATGCGAAAGGCCGTTTTCTGCCTTTGTCTCATAGTTCGAGCCTGTCTCCACCATAACCAAGACCATTACGGCCGGATTGCCCTTGGCCGGTGCGAAGATAACACGAAGCCCGTTCGGAAGAGTGTGCTTTTTATACTTCATTTAGAAGCTTAGACTACCTTAGAGTATCTTTTCTTTCAAATCTTCTATTGTTACCCTTTCTTGATTCCCCGTGTCTCTGTCTCGCAAGGTTACAGTACCGCTCTCAAGAGTATCGAAGTCAATGGTAATACAGTAGGGCGTGCCGATCTCATCCTGTCTCCTGTAGCGCTTGCCGATATTGCCATTATCGTCGAATTCAATATTGGGAATTTCTTTCTTGAGATTGGCGTAAATTTCCCGCGCTTTGGCGACAAGTTCCGGCTTGTTTTTGAGAAGCGGGAAGACTGCAGCGCGCACAGGCGCAATATTTTTGTTCAGTTTCAAATAAACTCTCTTCTCCCCTCCCAGCTCGTCTTCGGTGTAGGCCTCAAGCAGAACCGCCAGTAACAAGCGCCCGACACCGAAAGTAGGCTCAATAACATGAGGAATAAATTTCTCATTTGCTACTTCATCCCTGAAACTCAAATCCATTCCCGAGCCTTCAATATGGTTTTTGAGGTCATAATCTGTTCGATAAGCTATTGCTTGTATTTCCATATCTCCTATCGGCCCTTGGTATTCGAAATCTATTGTTCGCTTCGAGTAATGAGCCCTTTCTTTTTCAGTCAAATCATTTTCTCTAACGTTTTTCGGATTAATTCCAATTTCTTCTAACCATTCCCTCATTTCTTTTTTCCAATATTCGAAGTATTTCTCCCAATCTGATTCTTTGACGAAATATTCGAACTCGGCGATCTCGAATTCCCTAACTCTATATATAAAATCTCTTGGAGAAATCTCATTTCTGAATGCTTTGCCCACTTGGGCTATGCCGAATGGAATATCCGGATGGAAGGTGTCAATGATATTCTTGAAATTGACGAACATTCCTTGAGCCAGCTCTCCGCGAAGATAGGCAGTTGCTGTTCCTCCGCTTGTTGAACCGGTTTCGACCGGAAACATGAGATTGAAAGTTTTTTCTTCACCCAATTCCCCTCCGCAATCCGGGCACTTCTTCTTATCTTTCAAATGGTCAGCTCGAAAGCGGTGGTGACACTTCTTACACTCAACGATAGGGTCGGTGAAATTCTTCAGATGCCCGCTTGCCTGCCACACCGCCTCAGGCATAATGATTGAACTTGAAATGCCGTACACATCATCGCGCGAGCGCACAAAACGGCTCCACCATAAATCTTTTATTCGATAAGCAAGTTCAGCCCCGTAAGGACCGAAATCCCATGTACCAGCCAGCCCGCCGTAAATCTCCGAGCCCTGGAATATAAACCCTCTCCGCTTGCAAAGCGAGACTATTTTTTCCATTAAATCGCCGTTTTTCTCGGTCATTTCTTCACCACTATATCATCTCCCTGGATAAATGTAGGGTCATACGGCATCCGCGTGGTAAGCGGCTGGTTGACGACCGATATCACGTTGCCGCTATCGGTTTCGCGGCCCGAGAAGACCGCCCCCGTCACGAGGGTCGGCGCCGTGCCCAGCTGAGAAAGCGAGGGTGTGAGAGCCACCTGGAAGGCGACTTCCCTGCCCGAAGTCGAGAAGCCGGAACCGGCGGAGAGGTTGCCCAAGTCCCAGGTAACGGTGTTCGAACCGCTGTCGTACGATATCGGCTCGCTCAAGACGCTGTGTGAAGCAAGCCAGGTTACTCCCGGACCGAGTTTGGCTGTCACCTTGGCATCGGTGACGTCATTTCTGGTATTGCCCGCGTTCCAGACGACGGTATAAGTCGTTTTTGTTTCAACTTTCGGCGGTATGGGGCCGCTGTTATTGAAAGGCCCTGTGGAATAAAGAACTCTAGAAGCAAGCGTTACTTGCGAAGCGATTTTCACGAAGCTTGATTCCGTGACCGATATGGCCTGGCCGCCGGGCGGCGTCCCGCCGAGAGACATCTTCAACGTTATCTCCCGGCTGCCGGAGGGCAGGGTGTTTTCCGGCAAGGATGAGAAAGAGAAATTAACCGTGCCCGCCTGGCCCGGCAGAAGCTCCGAACCGCCGGCGGAGTTTAAAATATTCCAGACAATAGAATTCTTCCCGGAATCATAGAAACCGCCCTGTTGTGGCCGGACAGAAGCCTTATCAAGCGCCACGCCGGAGAAAACCACTTCGAGGCGCGGATTTACTAGCTTTTCCGGCAGATTGTTCTGATAGCGAACGGAAGAGGAAATCTCCTTTCCCGCCGGCGCCACGTAAGTCTGAGACACTTCGCCGTTGAAGCTTGCCACCAGAGCGATGGACGGACGCTCGATGGCGACAGTCTCAAGCGTCGCGACGAGAACTGATTTAAAATTAGGAGTAATGCTGCCGTTATCCGAGACACCGGCATAGAAGCGGAAGGTTCTCTCGTCTTGATTCTCCCCGACCAGCCTGCCTTTGATTTCGACCGTCTTCTCCGTGCCCGGGGAGAAATCACCGAGCGACCAGACATTGTTCTCATACGCGGCGGCCGGCGACGCGGATGAGACACTATAGCCGTAAGGATACTCCGCGCGTAACATCACGTTCTTGAGCGTCTCGGCCGAGCCGAGCTTGAGAGTAACTTTCGTGGTGAAGGTGTCGCCGGATGTTATGGAAGCCGGGCTTAGAACCTTGAGAGTCATCGGCGCGCTGCCAATGGATACTTCATAGACCTTGTCTTTGTAGAAGGTGGCGTTTGAACCCTTGACCTTGTACTCGACCGAGAATTTGATTTCCTTGACCTCTCCCACGGTGCCGATAAGCACCATGCGCACGTTTTCCGCGGCTTCGTCTCCCGCCTTGATTACGCCAAGTTCCTTCTTAGTGAAGGTGATGCTTTTCGAAGTATCCGCCGCCTCTCTCGCTCCCGTTGGATACTGGACGGAGAGATTGGCGAGTTCGAGGTCGGTGTTGTTGCCGTTCTTGACGGTTACCCCAAGCTCGAGGGTTTCGCCGGCGGAGACATTCGCGGGGCCGAGTATTTCTATATCAACATTTTTCGAGGAGATGAAATTTGACCCGCCGAGGAATATTACCCCCGCGACGATAATGGTCGCCAGGAAGAAGAAAAGGGCGAAAGCGAAGAATTTCTTCATCATGGGATTGATTTGCGGCGCTTCGCGCTCATGGGTCAGGAGTTCATTGAGTTCGGGCGATTGCCACTTCTCTCTCACTTCGGGTGATTCTTCTTGCCGCACGGGAGAGCGCTTCCCCAGAGGGTCGTGGTAGCGGGTGCGCGAGTAGAGCGCCTCGTCGAGCTTTTCCACTTTTCCCTGATTTTCTTCATCCATAGAGATTTTGACGGACAAACCGACCTTTTATTATAACATGCTGGCTTCAAGGCCGGCGTTAATCGCTTTAATCAGCTCTTTTTCAGGTAAATTGAGGTCGGACTTCTTGAGATAGCCGAGGTGGAAGAGAATTTGCGCGACTAGGGTTGTTTCGTCTAATTCTAAATATTTTTCTACCGCATCGAAGAGCTCGGGATGCGTTGCTTCGCCGGCAACAAGCTGTTCGAGGAGGAAAAGCGGCTTTGATTTCTTAAACCTCTTTATAACTTCGGCCGAAGTCAGTCGCCAGTATTCCTTGCCGCGGACGAGAGAAACGCTCGAGAGAGACACCGGCTCGAGCGCTCCGCGGAGTTTCGAAGCGCTCTTCCTCACGCCAATAGCGTGCGCCCGTATGAGTCCGAAATCTCTGGTGAGAATGGAGTAAAGCCGGTCAGCCTCCCCTTTCGCCTGCGCCGAGAGGATAATTCCTTTAGTTGTGTAAATGTGATAACTCAACGTTTGTGGCTTTCTCTATTTCTTCTTTGTGCTTTAGGATAGATTCGTCATCTGTCGGGTAAGTTGCTTTTTCCCCCGGTTTTAATCCCTTTTCTTTGCGCCAATCCTGAACCACGCGGATAGCATCGCGCACCTTCCCCTCTTCTATAAGTTCCGGCGTGAGATTGGTATCGAGAAGCACGTCGCTCTCAAGGGCATTATTGATTTCAACTTTTTTCACATTCAATTCATCTTTTATTATTTCGAGATATTCCGGAGAAAGCGCGTCGGTTCTTATCTCGAGCCTCGCCAGAGGTTGCCTCACCTTGATATTGGCCTTCTGCCGCGCTTCAAGCGCGAGCGTCACGATTCTTCTGGTTTCTGACATATTATCCAAGACCCCCTCCTTCTCCCCCTTGGCAGGAGGAGGGATAGGCCAAGCCTCAAGATGGACGCTTTCTTTCCCGCCGTCCGCCTTGAGTCTCTGATAAATATCCTCAGCCATAAACGGCATGAAGGGGGCCATGAGTTTCGAAAACTCAATCAGTATTTCCCTAAGTTTTGGAAGCGCTTCGGGACGAGTGCGGGAACGCCGCAGGTACCAGGTGGAAAGGTCATCGATAAAATCGGCGATGGGGCGGCTAGCGCGGTCTATCTCGTATCTTTCAAGACCGTCCGTAATGCTTCTAACCAGATTATTAAGTTTCAAATCAATCCATTTATCCAGTATGTGTTGGGGTAAATCTTGAAGAGGTGCACTCTCTTTGGCATAAAGTTCATAGAACCCCACGACATTTTCGAGACGGGAAATGTTTTTCTTCATTACTTCATCCAAACTCTTCTCAGAAAAGGCAATGTCCTCAGCGCGTACCGCCTGCGAAGACATGAGGTAATAGCGCAAGGCATCGGCGCCGTATTTATCGAGAACATCGGTAAGCTCCGGATAATTCTTGAGCCGTTTGGACATCTTCTTGCCGTCTTCGGCGAGGACCAGGCCGTTTACCACCACCTGCCGATATGGTATCTCGTTGAACAGAGCCGTGCCAAGAACGGCCATGGTGTAGAACCAGCCGCGAGTCTGGTCCAGCCCTTCGGCGATAAAGTCGGCAGGCCGGGAATCAAAAGCCGCGCGCGAGGCGAAGGGCACCGAGCCCGAGTCATACCAGGTATCGAACACCTCCGGCACGCGGCGGTATTCTTCCCCGTCTTTTTCCAGCACGATTTCATCTATATACGGCCTATGCAGGTCTAGCTCGAAGTTTTTGTTGTGAGGGAACGGAACAAATTCCAACTCTCTGACTTCCGCAGTATTCATAATTACCTTGCTCGAAAAATCATTGCTTGGCTGGTGCGAGACGATTTTCTCCAAAACCCACAACGGATTGCCGTGAGAAAGGATAAGAATATTCTTGCCGGCGTAGCGCTTTTCCGTTTCGAAGATAAATTCCCCCGCGCGGCGGCGCACAAAATCCACGTCCGGCTCGTTGTATTCGTGCAAACGGTCATCCACGACGACAGAACCTTCAGGAAAGCCGAGTTCCTTCCTGACTATCTCCGCTGTCTCGCGCGTGCGGAGGAAGGGCGACGTGATGATTGCGTCTATTTTTCTCCCCTTGAGTTCCCGGGCCGAGGCAAGAGCCTCTTCCCTGCCTTTTTCGGTTAGGTGATTATTCGGATCACCCTTTGGGTCGAGCACGTGCTTGGCATTGTCGATTGCTTCTGCGTGCCGCATGAGAAAATACCTGTTGCCGGATTTTTTCGCGTGCTTCTTAAGAGTCTCGACAGAATCTATGACAATTTCCTTCTTTTCGTCGGCAGTCTGCCAGACGGGCAAGGTCGTCCCCCAGAAGCGCGAGCGCGAAATAGCCCAGTCACGCGCGCCCTCGAGCCACTTGCCGAAGCGCCCGTCGCGTATATCTTCCGGCACCCACTTAACCTTTTGATTATTGGCGACAAGTTTATCCTTGATATCGGCTACCTTCA
>Ga0209542_10006464_pt1 | contig 22787 bp, 28 predicted proteins | sample RifCSPhighO2_01_FD_184028 | JGI IMG/M metagenome (GOLD analysis project Ga0209542, IMG submission 184028) | Soil microbial communities from Rifle, Colorado - Rifle CSP2_plank highO2_0.1 (SPAdes) (version 2) | ecosystem: Environmental > Terrestrial > Deep subsurface > Rock core/Sediment ... | reverse complement strand
TATTAATAGGTATCTTAAATAAAAAAGAAAGATTTACCCAGTTGGAACTATCAAAAAAGTGCTATGTTTCTATATCCTTAGTAAATAAAGTTTTGAAAAATCTTGAAGAAATTGGGGCAGTTGAAATATTTCCTATGCAGTTTCGCATCTTAGATGCTTCAAAAATCTTATTTCACTGGGCGGCTAAGAGGAATATTAGTAAGGATATAAGCCAAAAATACCATATTGATATGCCAATAACAGAAATTGAAAAATCACTCCCATTTATCCTTACTGGCTTTTCAGGATGGAGATTTTTAACAAAAAGAGTACCTTTTGAATATAATAGAATTTATGTTTATATCCCAAAAAGTGAAAAAAACATATTTGATATTTGGCTAAAGGATAAACTAATAACAAATGGTCAAGAAAATCTTTTTATTATGTTTACAGAGGATAAACATCTGATAGAAAATAGTAATAAAAAAATAGTGCCCATTCCACAGATTTTCGTTGATCTTTATAGCCTAGCAGGATTTGAAAGCAAATATTTTATAACTGATATTTTGGAAAAATATCCCCTATTTAAGATAGAAGTTGAATAAAATGGAATTATGGAATGAGATAATAACTGAAAAAAGCTATAATCTGCTAGTTGAATTAAAGAAGATAACAAATTTCGTTTTAGTTGGCGGATGGGCAAGCTGGCTATATTCACAAACCGCTAAATCAAAGGACATAGATATTTATATTAATTTTGATGATTTTTTTAAACTCCAAAATTTCTTCATTAATAAAGGAATAGCTGTAAATTTCAACAGGAAACTGAATAAATATGAAATCAAAACAGAAGAAATAGATATTGATATTTACACTCCAAATCACTGTAATTTAATAATCTCCTGCAAAGAGGTTTTTAACAAAAAAATGTTTAAAAGGGTTAATGGATTTGATGTGGTATTACCTGAAGTTCTCCTGCTTTTAAAGATAGATGCTGAAAAAGAAAGGCACATCACGATAAAAGGATTCAAAGACAGGATAGATATATTATCTTTGATATATAGAACAGAATTAGATAAGAATTTATTATCCAAACTTTCTACAGAATATAAGATTGATTTAATAATACTAAAAGAAATAATAACGAAAAGCAGCAAGGAGTATTCTTATTTTTTTACAAAATCAGAAAATTTAAGAGAATTAAAAAAACTTAAAGTAGCTCTTATGGAGAAGATTAGATAGTTATTTTATAACTCACTTAAAACGCATGCAGATTCAAAGAGGCTTTAATTTCATTAAATATTATACTGCAATAATTTTTTCCTTATTTTTTTCCAAGTTAGCAATATTTATAGAATCATATAGTTCTATTAATCGTTTAGCTATTGGATTTTCTACATTTATTTTATATAATTTTGCTCTGCCCACGTCTCTAGTTTTTACTACTATTTTATTTTTTATTAATTTTGGAAAAATAGTATGCAGGGTGCCCCAACTTACCCCTGAATTTTTAGCTAAATCAGTCAGAGTATAGTCAAAATGTCTTCCTTCTATTAGATATTGTAAAATCTTCATTGTTGAACTTTTACCAACAACTTCCAAAAAAATTGATTCTTCCATTTTTTTATTTAGAAAACCTAGGATTTACTAATATTTAAATCTTTTTATTTTATATATTAATATATAATAATAAGAGGTTAATTTTATATATGAATAGCTATCATTAATATTATGGATAAAGATGTTATTATTGTAATGTGGCATATACTTTCTAAACTTAGCAGGATGGGAAAGATAGGCGGAGCTCATACTGAAATTGTTAATTTGCAGAAAGGACTGCCAGGATATTTTAGATCAAGTAAACAAGGAAAGAAAACAATACAAAAAGCCCTAAAAGAAATGATAGACCGAGAGTATTTACTACAAAAACCTTCTACTGGAGAGATTCATGTTTCATTAAATCCTAGAAAACTAAATGAAATAAAGGAATTTATTGAGAAATATAAATAAATTTAAAACCTATGTAGATTCAAAAAAGCCTTTGCTTCATCCAATAACTTATAAGTTTCTTCATATAATTCGCCTTCATATCCTTCAATCCTAGAACGAATTATGTACTTATCGTAAATGTCACGGAAGAATTTCATAAATGCACTTTGCTCAAATTTAGCATTCCAATCTTTTAATAAGTAAGCTTTAGTACGTATCTCAACTTCACCACGATTTGTTTTATGTTTAATCCCATCTTTCTCAATTTCTATGCTTTCTAAACCAAGAATGAACAAATTAATCTCCATTACAAACTTAAAGTAATCATCAATCTTTTTTTCAGCATACCACTTTATTTCCAGGTGTTTTTTTCCTTCTCCCATATCGTTATCCCTATATTCCTGCTCTTGAAAATCATAACCGTAGTTTTCAAACCAGCGAATAAGCATCTTATACAATTCCTCTAAACTAAAAATAGATCTGTCTTTTATTTTGACATGAGGAACAATAATATCTTTTTGAGGCATAATTAAAAGAAAATATACGAATATATAAACATTTTTATATCACTTGTGTATAGGGACTTATTTATCTTAATAAGGAACTAGTTATTTTCTTGCATTCATCGATAAGATCATTGGTTTCAACCCATACTTTTCCCTTCATTTTGTCTATTTTCTCATTAATTATATACATTTCATAGACTTTTCTTAGAAACTCGCCAAATTTAGGACCAAATCTTCTTCTAAATTTGTCCATATAATCTTTTTCCAGCCAACCCTTAAATCTTAAATTAAGCTCTGCTTTTTCTCCACGCCACCTCCAAAACAAGATTTCAACTTCTATGTTAAACTTGAAATAATCATCTACTTTACGAAAAGCATTCCAAATTATTTTTTGTTCTTTTCCTGCTGTTGTGTCTTTATTTGTGATGTTTGTTTCGTTAAATATGTATTTGTTCTCAAAAAACCATGGGATAATTTCCTTATGAAATCTTTTTGGATCTAAAACTCCTTTTTTTCTGATTTCTGCTCCAAAAAAGTCTTTAAGACCTACTACATATTCTGTTTTGCCTGGACCTGCCATTTAAAAGAACAAGAATTATAAGTATATAAAGTTTTATTTTTTTCTTTTACTTAAAAATACTTTTTTTATTAAAGAAACATATTTTGGCTCTGTTCTAATAATGTCATTAATAGTTAATATCCCAACTAAAGCATTATTTTTAATTACAGGAAGTCTTCTAATGTCTTCACGGTTTATTAAAGAAATTGCTTTTTCTAAATCAACATCTGGTGATATTGTTATCATTCCGGTTGTCATAATATCCTTTACTTTTAACTTTTTGATATCCAGTTCTTTTGCTACTGCATCTTCTACTATATCTTTTTCTGTTACAATGCCTAATAATTTAGAATTTTCAACAACTAGAATACCACCAACATTATTAATCAGCATTTTTCTTGCACAAGACGGCAATATTTCGTTTGGACCAATAAATACTGGATTTCTGGTCATTGCCTGAGAAACCTTAATTCCTGTTTTCATTTAATCCCCCTAGAATTTTTAGAGATTTAATGATTTATAAAGGTTGCTTTATAAGAGTTGCACCCTTATCAACCTGTAAAGCCAGATTATAGCCCCCTTTAAAACCTAAAATTTAAATACTTTCATTTAGGAAATATGTATATGGTTGATTTTAAATCTATTGAAAAAAAATGGCAGAACAAATGGGAAAAAGAAAAAGTATTTCATGTAAAAGAGAATAAGAAAAAAAAGATGTATGTTCTTGAAATGTTTCCCTATCCAAGCTCTAGCGGGCTTCATATGGGTCATGCTTTTAATTATACTATTGGCGATATTTATGCGAGATATAAAAGGATGAATGGTTATAATGTATTATATCCCATGGGATATGATGCCTTGGGATTGCCTGCTGAAAATGCTGCAATAAAAGCACAAAGCCATCCTAAAAAGTTTACAGAAGAAGCGATTAAGAATTTCATAAAGCAACAAAAAGGATTGGGATTGAGCTATGATTGGAGCAGGATGATTAAAACCTGTGATCCTGAGTATTATAAATGGAATCAGTATTTCTTTTTGAAATTTTTTGAAAATGGATTGGTTTACAGAAAAAAGGCACCTGTTAATTTTTGTGGTAAATGCAATACGGTTTTGGCTAATGAGCAAGTTCATTCTGGAAAATGCTGGAGGCATCAAGATACTGATGTTGAAATTAAGCATTTGGAGCAATGGTTTATTAAAACTACAAAATATGCTGATGAGTTGTTGAAAGATATTGAAATGTTACAGTGGCCTGAAAGAATTAAAACAATGCAGATAAATTGGATTGGAAAAAGTCATGGGATAGAAATAAATTTTAAAATAAACGGAAAAAACTGGCCAGTATTTACAACAAGACCCGATACTATTTTTGGTGTTACTTTTATGGTTGTTTCTGCACAACATCCTAAATTAAATGAATTAGTTACAAAAGAACAGAAAAAAGAAGTTAATGAATTTTTGAAAAAAATAAAATCTACAAGCGAGAAAGACTTGGAAGAATTAGAGAAAGAAGGGGCATTTACCGGAAGTTACGCTATAAATCCCATTAATGGAGAAAAAGTTCCTGTTTATACTGGGAATTTTGTAATTGCAGAATATGGAAGCGGAATGGTTATGGCTGTTCCTGCACATGATCAGAGAGATTTTGAATTCGCAAAAAAATATAACATTCCAATAAATGTTGTGATTAATCCTGAAAATTATGAATTAAAAGCAGAAAAAATGACTAGAGCGTATGTAGATGAGGGTGTTTTAATTAATTCTAAAGAATTTAATGGAATTAACAGCAGAGAAGTCATTGATGAAATATCTGATTATATTGAAAAGAAAAAACTAGGAAAAAGAACTGTTAATTATAAATTAAGAGACTGGCTTGTTTCAAGGCAAAGATATTGGGGAACTCCCATTCCTATTATATATTGTGATAAATGTGGGATTGTTCCTGAAAAAAAATTGCCGGTATTATTGCCTGAAAAAGTTAAATTTGGAGAAGGAAATCCTTTAGAAACTAATAAAAGATTTTTAGAAACTAAATGTCCTAAATGCAAAGGAAAAGCAAGAAGAGAAACTGATACTATGGATACTTTTTTTGATTCTTCTTGGTATTTCTTAAGATTTTGTGATCCGAAAAATAATAAAGAACCTTTTAGCAAAGATAAAGTAAAATACTGGATGCCTGTTGATCAGTATATTGGAGGAGCAGAGCATGCCTGTATGCATTTGATTTATGCCAGATTTTTTACTAAGGCCTTAAGAGATTTAGGTTTTTTCAAACTAGATGAGCCATTTACTAAGTTATTTAATCAGGGAATGTTGCATGGGAATGATGGTGCTGTAATGAGCAAATCTAGAGGTAATGTTGTATTGCCTGAAGAAGTAAGCAAGGAATATGGAATCGATACTGCAAGATTATTTTTAGTTTCATTAGCTTCTCCTGACAAGGATATTATATGGAACGATAACGGAATAGAAGGAAGCATGAGATTCATTAATAAATTATTTGAATATTTTGATAAAGTCAAGATCGGTAAATCAAGCAAGAGAAGCGAGAGTAAATTAAATAAGACCATTAAAGAAGTTAGTGAAAATATTGAAAATTTAAAGTATAATATTGCTATTATTAATATAAGAAATTTATTTGATAATTTAGGAGGAGGAGAGAGTAAAGAAACTTTAGAAAAAGCTTTGAAGATTTTATCTCCTTTTTGTCCACATATTTCAGAGGAATTATGGCACAAAGTAGGAAATAATAAATTAATATGCTTAGAAGAATGGCCCGAAGTAGATGAAAGAAAAATTGATGAAAAATTGGAAGAACAAGACAGATTAATTGAGAAACTTATTGATGATATAAATAATGTAGTTAAGATAATAAATAGCAAAGGAAAAGAAGTTAAAAAGGCATTTGTTTATGTTTTACCACAAGAAAAAGAGAATTATGATATTAAATTAATTAAAACAAATTTAGATGTTAAGATATTTGCTGTTAATGATAAAAACAAATATGACCCAGAAAATAAAGCTGGGAAAGCAAAACCAGGAAAACCGGCTATTTATTTAGAATAATTGAAGATCCACTCTAAATCTTTGAAGTGTTTAATGCCTGCGCCGTAAATTCCATCCATTCTAACCGCAGCAGACCTTGCCCTTCTCGCGCTACTCAAATCTATATAATGATTATCTCCAAAAACAATTAAGTGCCTTGGATCAACTTTAATTTCCTGAGATATTTTTCTGACATCTTTTCTTTTCTCCGGCTCGCACCAAAAATAAGCATCAAAAAAACTAGGTTTAAACCCACATTTTTCCAGTTCTTCCTGAATAAGAAGAGGATGCATATCGCTTGCAATTGCAATCAGTTTCCCCTCTTTTTTTCTTCTCTTTAAAAATGGTTTTACATCCTTTCTTAAATCACCACTTTGATCTGTAACTGTTCCGTTCCAATCAACAACAACAGCAAGTAACGGATAATTATGTTGGCTAATCTGGATGTGTGGTAATGTTAATATTACCTTAGCATCTATTCCTGTATCATAATCTGTTGTTTTCATTTGAACCTCTAGTGAAAATAAATAAATTCTGATTAATAAATGTTTCTATAGGAACCTCTTGATAGTAGTTACAATTAGAAAGATTTATAAATAATTAATTTAAACTCTTTTAATTATTAAGGAGGAAAAATGATAGAACCTTTAATTCATGTTTATACTGATAATGGGGTTAGAATTTCAACTAGTAAAGAATATTTGGTTGGACAAAGATTGGGTTTAAGAGGATTATATCCTGATGAAGTAAGGAAGATGGTAGAAGAAAGGGATGGTAGATTAACAAGAAGCCAAAAAGAAGAGATTATGACTGGTGTAAGAGATAATTGTGTTGGAAGATGTTAAACGATAATTTTAAATATAAGTTATTACTAATAAAATTGCTTAAAAAAGTAAAGGAAATTGATGTTTTAAATTCTGGGGGGATTTGAATGGGAGAAGCACAACATATATTTATACTGCCTGAAGGCACAACTCGAAATACTGGAAGGGATGCTCAAAGAAACAATATAATGGCAGCTAAATTAGTTGCTGAAACTGTTAGAACTACTCTTGGGCCCAAAGGAATGGATAAGATGATTGTTGATTCTTTAGGTGATGTTACTGTTACAAATGATGGTGTTACTATATTAGAAGAAATGCAGATTGAACACCCGGCTGCCAAAATGATTGTTGAAATTGCCAAAACACAAGAAGATGAAGTTGGTGATGGTACTACTACGGCTGTTATAATTGCTGGTGAACTGTTAAAGAACGCTGAAAACCTATTGGATAAAGACGTGCATCCGACTGTGATTGCTAAGGGTTATAGGTTGGCTGCTGAAAAAAGTATTGAAATTTTAAATAACATTGCTGAAGATGTAAATGAAAATGATACTGAAATTTTAAAAAAACTTGCTATGACTGCTATGACAGGGAAAGGAGCTGAATCTAATAAAGAATTATTGGCCGATTTGGTTGTTAAAGGTATAAAACAAGTTTTAGATGAAAATAACGGCATTGCAGTAGATAGCATAAAAGTTGAGAAAAAAGTTGGAAATAGTGTAAGTGATTCTGAATTAATACAGGGAATATTACTAGATAAAGAGAGAGTTCATCCTGGGATGCCTAAAAGAGTCAAGGAAGCTAAAATTTTACTACTTGATGCTGCTTTGGAAATTAAAAATCCTGAAACTGATACAAAAATACAAATAACAAGTCCTAAACAAATGCAGGACTTTGTTGAGCAAGAAGAAAAAATATTGAAAGGAATGGCTGATAAGGTAATAGCTACTGGAGCTAATGTTGTTGTTTGTCAGAAAGGCATCGATGATTTGGTGCAGTATTTTTTATCTAAAAAAGGAATATATGCTGTTAGAAGAGTAAGCAAAAGTGACGTAGAAAGGGTTGCTAAAGCAACCGGAGCTAAAGTCGTAAGCAAGATAAGTGAAATAAGCAAAGATGATTTAGGAAGGGCTGGTGTTGTTGAAGAGCATAAAGTTGGAGATGAAGACATGACTTATATTAAAGATTGTGATGAAGCTAAAGCTGTTACATTATTGATTCGTGGTGGAAGTGAACATGTTATTGACGAAATTGAAAGAGCGGTAACTGATGCTGTTGGTGACATAAGAGCTGCTTTAAAAAATGGAAAAGTTGTTGCTGGGGCTGGAGCTCCTGAAATTGAAGTTTCAAGAGGATTAAGAGAATATGCCAATACTTTATCAGGAAGAGAACAATTGGCTGTTTTGGCTTTTGCTGAAGCTGTTGAAATTGTTCCAAGAACTTTAGCTGAAAATGCTGGATTAGATCCTATTGATATGTTGACTGAAATGAAAATGGAGCATGATAAGGGAAATAAATGGCATGGAATTGATGTTTTTGAAGGAAAAGTTATTGATGTTTGGAATAATAGTGTTATTGAGCCTTTGAAAATTAAAACACAGGCCATACAAAGTGCTTCAGAAGTTACTGAATTAATATTAAGAATAGATGATGTAATTGCAGGATCTGGAAAGAAAAATAATATGCCAAGCATGCCGCCCGGTATGGGTGGAATGCCTGAATATTAGCCCTTTTAGAAAAAGTGCTAAGACCCCAAAAGAGCCTTTCTTTTAAAAAAGAAACCCAAATTGTTACGCAATTGGGCCCAAGCGAAAGCTTTGGGCGTTCGCGAAAGAAAAAATAATCCTATAAACATATTGATAAAAAATGAAAGAAATAAGAAATTTTTGGAAATATTTGCCCGGAGTATCATATGTAAGATATCATAATTTAGATAATATAGATAGGTCTAGTTTTAATACCCAAGGTTATCTTAAACTTTTTGGGCACTTGAGAATCTAGAAAAAACTATTCGAAGTTATGAATCAGAAAGAAAATAATCATAATCACCTCTTTTCCCCACCTGGAGTAACTAAGCTCAGTGCTTTTTGAGTTTGGGTTTGGTTCTCTAGGTAGGGTTTAATTAAAATAAAATTCTCTTAAGTCTAAAATTTTTAGTAATTTTTTTAATTGAAGAGATAAAAATATTTTTGTATCTAGTAAGAAAATTATTCGATTATTGTAGGTTTTTCTTATCTAGTAAGTATATGATTTAATTAAATTTTATTAAGATTATTACATTAAATAAATAATTTTGAAATTTTAATCTATAGCAAGACTAACTTTAATTGCCCTATCAACTTTATTCATTATGAAACTATCAAGTAAACCTATTTTTCTTATTAATCTGGAATTATCAATAGTTCTAATTTGATTTAGCATAATTGTGGAGTCTTTGTCTAATCCAGAATCTTCTTTTGAAATAAAAATATTAGTTGAGTACTCTTTTTCAAATACTTTTGAAGTAATTGCAGAAATAATTGTCACAGGAGAATGTTTGTTTGAAATATCATTTTGTATTATCAAAACAGGCCTAATTCCTCCTTGTTCACTTCCTTTTGTTGGCTCTAAATTTGCTAAAAAAATATCCCCTCTTTTTGTAATCATCTACCACTCCCAATCGTCAAGATTCTCAATAGATTCAAATTCTTTTGTTATTTTGAGACTTTCTTCTGCCATGACTTTACACCCTTCGATAAGTAATTGTTCTTGCTCTCTTTTACATTTCTCAGCAATCTTCATTAAATTTATAATTACCTCTTCATAAGTTTCTTTACCTGTCTTTAGTCTATCTAATTCTCTTTTTGCATTTTCAGTTATTTGAATTGTTGTTACCATGGTGACTATAGATGAACTATAGTATTTAAATGCTTTGTTTATATTGTTATTTCTTAATAGTAGTGATAAATGGAAAGGTTTATAAATACGTTACAATAGTAATAATAGTATAAATTATAGTTTTTCATATTAAGGAGGAAAAAATGAATTACAAAAGTTTAAGAACTGTTGGAAGAGCTACTGGAGCAACAATAGCATATGCTGGTGCATTTGCATCTACTATCTTATTAGGTGCCGAATCTCCGGATTTTATTGTACCTCTTAGTGTTGCCGGACTTGGAACCATATTATATATTGCTAATCAAGAACGAGAACAAGGTCCTTTAGAATCTAGACTTAAAAAAGATTAGCTGCTTTTTATTTATTTTTTTATTTTTTTCAGACTAAAAAATGTCATCTAACCCGAATCTATTCAAGAGAATGTTAATTGTAGCTGGAGCTACTGCTGCATTAATTGGTGGGGCATATTTTTATGGTAGATTAAGTAATAGAGATAATAGACAATATGATATAAATAATTACATGACTGCTGTTGCTCAAATTGAAAGCAATGGAAATCCAAGAGCGAAAAGATATGAACCAAAGATAAATGATGTTAGTTATGGAAAACACCAAATTTTAACTAGTACTGCTTTATGTTTAGAAAGAAAAAATCCTGAATTGCCTAGAATAAGTGATTATGGTGATTTAGAAAGCAAAGTAGGAACAATAAATGTAGAAGAAGTTGAAAAAGAATTAATTGAACTTTATTCAAGAAAAGTCAGTTTTAATGGTAATATTAAAGAAGTAAATGTAGATGGTGAAATTGATGTAGCTTCTAGAGAGTTAATTAAAAGAATTCAAAGAAAACATGGATTAGATGTAACTGGAAAGCTTGATAAAAATACCTTGATTGCAATAAAAGAAGACAGGCATGTTGAAGATAGACTTTTTGATGTTGGTATTAATAGAGCCTATGCTGAAACTTTATTTCAAAAAGAACTTGCTTTTTATAATGATCCTGATTTAGCAGTCGCTGCTTATAATTCAGGACATTTTACTCCATTAGTTTCAAGAGTTCAAGAACAATTAAATGATCTTTATAATACAATATTGGTTCCTGATGGTATTCTTGGAAATGTCACTTTGAGTATTATAAAAGATTTTCAAAGAGAGAATGGATTAAAAGAAACAGGGCAATTACTAGTAGGAAATCAATTTGATTGGGATACTTATATAAAAATACAAGAAGAATGGAGAAAAAAAATTCACAATAAACCAAATCCAAATGGGAGAGTTCCAGAAATTGCGGTTACTAAGAATCACGTAAAAAAATTTAACAGGGCATTAAGAAAGGGACTTTTTTAAAATGAATGATTTAGAAAACATACCTGTTTCTGAATTAAATCTCGGTGTTAGAGGAATAAGAAGATTAAATGAACTTGGCGTTACAAATATAGATGATTTATTAGTTTATGATGTTGAAGATATATTAGATGATAATTTCGGCAGGGGTTCTTTAGAAGAATTAAGAAGAAAATTATCTGAATATGGTGTAAGTTTAAAAACAAGGAAACAAAGAGAACATGATGAAATTTGTGACGCAATTGTTAGAACAAAACAGAATGGAGTTGATTCTCAAACCTTAATGGCTAAAGTTATTGGAGAGAATATATATAAAATAAGATATCATGCCGAGAAAAGTGATATTGAACTACCAAAAGGAAAAAGAGGAGTTAAACCAAAAGTAATTTCAGAGAGAATTAATGATATTACAGATGGATTAAGTTTTAGTGAGTATGCAAAAAGGTGGAATACATCAAGGCAAGGCGCCACTAGCTACATTAAACATCCTAGCAGATATAAAATTTGGCAAAATGCAAAAAATGAAAGATTAGAAAGAGCAAGAGAATGGAGAGATCTTGAAAGGGGAGAAGCTGTAAAAAGAGAAGAGGAAAAACAAAGATTACTTTTTGCTGCTTATGAAAGAGCCAAAGAAACTGGTAATTGGGTTTATCAACGGGCTGTAGAGTATTGCATCTTAACTAAGGGCAAGACAAGCATTCCATTTAATAATCTCTTAACATTATTTGAAAATTATCAAGATATGTATGAAGGTAGTGAAGAATTAAATTATTTAAAGTTGTCAAAAAAATCAGGTATTAAACGGAAAACTGTTAAAAAGGTGATTAAAACAATTGAACCTTGGCTAGAGACTGATTAATTTTAATTAAAAAATGAATAAAAACATTTTTATAGTAGTTTTAATATAACTTTTTGTAATAAGGGGTGAAAATTTGACATCTTCAAGGGTCACAAAACAAGATATAATTACTGAATTAGTAAAACATAATGTAGAATTATTGAAGAAAAATGCAGATTTGGTAACTTCTGTGAATAATTTGACAAAAAAAGTTGATGAATTAGTAGAAATTTTCAAAAAAGCCGCACAAAATATTGAAAAGGGAGAGGTTAGAGAACCTTTAGCAAGAAAATTAACTGATTTATTAGAGCAAAATAAGAGAATTGCAAGAGGATTGTTATTATTAGAGAAATTTGTAAGAGATAAAGAAACTTTTAGTGGTGTTAATAAAAAAGAAGTAGAGGATGGATTATTTTAGATGAAAGAGCCAGAATTTATATTCAATGATGAATGGCTCAAGTTTGAAAAAGAAATAAAAGAAGTTTTAGATGATATTAAAGACCCAGAAGTTGAGAGAAATAAATATGTTTTAGAAACCTTTGTTAGGGGTGCTGCTTATACTTTTGTTGATAAAAATAGAATTTTATTGAAGAATAGGTTTTTTCCTGCACCTATGAAAGAAGTTTCTGAAAGGGAAGAAATTCCTTCTGAATTTGGCGGTGATGAAATAAAACAATCCAAATATTATAACGAAATGGTAAATATTCAAACCGGGTTTGATGTTTATCCTATCCCTGTTCCTAGCACCGGAGAAAACATACAACCAATATTACAATTTAAAGAAGTTCCAGTTTATACTAAAAAGTTAGTTCAAAAAGAGGATAATAAAAAGAGAAGAAGACCTTCTCCATTAAGAAAACCCGAACTAGAAATTAAAAATATAACTAAAATAAATAAAGATTTGATAACTGATAATGTAACTGGAAAAGTTTTAGCTACTGTAGAAGTTTCTGATAAATATTTAGTTAATGAACCAGGATTAGATAGCAGTGATATAGATGTTCTGATGAAAATCAAGAAAAAAAACATAAAAAATATGGATAAAGGATGGAAGTTAATACAAAAATATGGAAAGAAATTTGGAATAAAAGAAGGGCATGATACTTTAATAAAATATTATTTGGTAAATGATGTTTTTGGTTTGGGAAGAATAGAGCCTTTATTACATGATGATAAAATAAAGAGCATTAATTGTAGTGGCGAAGGGAAAAAAATAGAAGTAGAAGTTGATGGAAAAACATTTGAATCTAACATCGTGTATTTAAGTAAAGAAGAATTATTTAATTTTGTTTATGGTTTAGCTGAGAAGCTTGAGGTAAAATTAAGTAAGAAAAATAAAACAATAAATGGTATTCTAAGAGGATTTGAATTTACATTAAATATTGGGGAGGAGTTACAAACTCCTTCTTTTAAAATCGTGAGAAAATGAAGAAATTAATTTTGATTTTAGGATTAATTTTAATTATACTTTTTATTGTTGCGGGTTATGTAAATATTAGAACAAAGGTTTGTACTCAAGAAGCAAAAATGTGTCCTGGCGGCGGTTCTGTTAGCAGAAATATTAGTAATAACTGTGAATTTGATCCTTGCCCTGTTGTTGATAATTATATAAATTGCGAAATAAATAAAGATACACAAAGAGCATTCTGCATCCAAGTTTATGATCCTGTTTGCGGAGAAGATGGAAAAACTTATAGCAATAATTGTGTTGCTTGCCAAAGCATAACAAAGTATAAAAAAGGAGAATGTTAGAACCTTTCTTAGAAAGAAACGTTCACGAAAGAAAAAACTGAAAACGAAAAAGTTTATATAAGAAAAAAGAGTGTGATATTGTATGGAAAATAGGGTGACTTTAGTTTTAATTGTTCTTTTATCCTTTGTATTATTCTTTAGCTTGGCAGAGACTTTAACTGGAAACATTGTGTTAAGTCAAATAGGATCAACTGCTCAACATAGAAGTGATTTAGAAAAAACAAAACTCGTTGTAGGTCCTAATAGTATCAAAGCTGGCGGAATGATTAATGTTGATATTTATCCTGCTAAAGAAGGTGTTTTCACTGGTTTAGCTGTTTATAGCGCTTCAGGAGCAAGAAAATATGGTGGATTATGTGACAATCAAGCAAGTGCTGATTTTTGTTCTAATACTTATCAATGTATAGATAAAGATCAAGCAAGATGCACACCCGGACCTAAATGTTATGGCGCTAAAAAAGTTAATATCAGAACAAGCCAAAATTGGAGTCCTGGAATTTATACAGTAAAAGTATGTAATGGACCAAAAGAATGCCAGAAATGTAAGAATCCTTCAACTGCTAGCTTTATTGTAGAATAAGGTTGTTATTGATAGTTATTGTTTGTATGATAATAAACCTAATTGTATTGCTTTCTCCCTTGCAAATCTTGATAATTCAGAATAGTGAGTAGTAACGCTTTGATCCCTTTGAGAACTAACAATATCTCTAGCTTTTGCTTTTATATCTTCTTGCAATACAATGCCTTCTGGATTTTGTACTTTTGATCCTAATTCCACTAACAATTGCATTAACATATTAAATTAACATATTTCAGAGTATATAAATCTTTCTATATATAATTACTTATTAGTAGTTAATTAATATTTCCAGTTTACATTTATAGAATCTGTTCTTTCATAAGGAAAGATTATTTCTTTTCCAATAGAAAAGTTTATATATTTGTGTGGCTATCATTACAGAATGATAGAATTAAGCCCAGATATTTTATATTTAATAGAAGCTCTTAAAGTTGAAGGTTATTGGTCTATTAAATATAGGGAGGGGGCTATACAAAATAAAGATCTTCAATTTCTAAGATTTATAGATAATATTCTAAAAAAATGTAAAGTAAATACAAAAAAGAGGATTTTAGTTAAACTAAGATTGCAGAATTTTAGTGATAATGTAGGGCTTTTTGATATGTACGGAAACAAGATAAGATATAGATGGGAGAAAAGTCCTTTCTCAAATAAGAAGAAAATTGTTTTTAATTTAGCCTTTAGATTAAGTCAGAAAATTAAATTAGTCTTAGGTAATGTTATAATACCAGTAACTATTATTATACATAAAAATGAAATAGAAGTAGCTGGAAAACAGATAGAAGGTTGGGCCTATTTGGACTTAAGGTTCTATAATACAAAATTTATCAGGTTTTTGGAATCAATCGCAAATAAAAAAAATCTTTCAATAAATTTTGATACTATAAAAAATAATAAGGATATGGCTTCCATATTTAGTGCTATTGTTGACGCTGAAGGAAATCTTGTTTATTATAGATTCTTTAGAAGAATCTCTATAAGGATGAAATCTAAAAATTATCTTGAAGGTGTACAGAAATTACTTCATTTATTGCATGTTAACTCCGCCCTATCAAAAATTAAAAATAAAGCGGTAAGGGGGGATTTTTTTGATTTGGTGATAGAGGGTTGGGAAGATATAAATAAATTAATAAAAGAAGGGGTGGATCTTAAACACTCAAAAAAGAAAAAAAAGTTGAGGGTTATATTGAAATCCTACAAACGAAATCAAATATCTAGAAATTCTTCAAGGAAGTTCTATTTGGATTTAATTAATGATAATCCTGGTATAACAGTTAGGGACCTATCAACAAAAACATTAAAAAGTACTAGGGTGTTAAATCATTATTTAATAAGATTATATAAAAAAGGATTAATCGAAAGAAAAAGAAAAGAAGGTATTAATGAGGTAACTTACTTATATCATCCGAAGGATTCCAAAAAACATTAACATGATCTATCCTTTCATAGGGAAATATGTCTAGTTCTTTTTCTCTTCTTCCATTAATATATTCAATCAAACCTTGGTAACCTATATTCGCTCCATTGTCACCTGAATATTTTAATGGTACTGTAAAAAGTTTAGCATTTCTTTCTTTGCACATTATTGATAACATTTCAGCTAGTCTTTTGTTTGCAGCTACTCCACCTATAATAACTGCTTCTTTTTTTCCTGTATGTGCTAATGCTCTTTCTGTTACTTCTGTTAACATTGAAAACATTGTTTCTTGAATTGAAAAACACAAATCTTCTTTTTTAATCCCTTTTTTAAATTTTGAAATTGCAGAAGTTACTATGCCTGAAAAAGATAAATCCATACCTTTAACAATATAAGGCAATTCAATATAAGAACCATTTTTAGCTAATTGTTCTATTTTGGGTCCTGCTGGAAAACCCAGATTAATTTCACGGCCAAACTTGTCCAAAGCATTTCCCAAGCCAGTATCTAAAGTTTCCCCAAAAATCCTGAATTTTCCTCCTTCTAATGCTATTATTTGGGTATTTGCTCCTGAAACAAAAACATAAACTGGATCTTTAACTTCTGTAAATAAATGGGCTGATGATAAATGAGCAAGACAATGATTTACTCCTATTAAAGGAATTTTTAGTTCTTCTGAATATTCTTTAGCTGCTTTTAAACCTACTTTCAAACAAGGAGATAGTCCTGGGCCTCTTGAATATGCTAATAAATCAAACTTCTCTATTTTTGATTCTTCAATTGCCTTTTTTATTATTTGATGATACAATTTTTCGTGATGTTGTGCTGCTTCTGATGGGATAATACCATGAGTATCACTTTGATACATAGAACGAACATCTGAGATAATTTCTCCTTTGGATGATATCACAGCAGAAGCAAACGTATGTGCTGTTGATTCTATTGCTAAGCATAACATAGTATTTTATAAATAGGACCAATATTTAAATTTTTATGTATATATCTATAAAAAAATTAATAAATACTAATTATATTAACTTATTTATGCAAAAAGGGGTATTTTTAATAATTCTATTAATCTTAAGTATAATCTCTATTCAATTAGCCTATAGCAATGATAAGTTATTAGTAAAAGAAGCAATAAAAAACCCATTTAGTTTTATAATAAGTTTAATTAATATTAATAGTATTTCAGGAAATAGCCTTATTGAAATAACTGGTAATGTTCCTTTTGATCCTGCAATAACTATATTTGTTGATAATAGCTTAAGTGTAGATTGTATTGGGCAATATAATCCGGAGAAAATTGTAGGTAGTAGATGTGATGGTTCTGATGTTTTTGATGCTTATAATACATTACAAGAAGCTGCTAACGTTGTTCTTCCAGGAGATGAAGTTTTAGTTAGAGGTGGAACTTATACTTTCTCAACCGGAATCTATGGTATTAATATGCGAAGAGGAGGTACTGCTACTGATAGAGTTACTTATAAGCCATATAATACTGAACAGGTTATTTTAGATTTTATTACTAGAAGTGGTGGCATAAATATGGTAGATGGAGCAAATTATGTTACGATAGAAGGCTTAACAATGAAAAATGCACGAGATGTTAATTTAAGAGTAAATGGAGTTAATAATGTTATAATAAGCAATAATAAAGTGTATAATGATAATCCTTATTTTGATAATGCACTAGGCAGAGTTATTGGTGGTTCTGGAATTGTTATTACACAAAACGGGGCAACAGGACCGAAGGCAGATAATGCCTTAGTTGAAGGCAACATAGTATATAATGTTCCTGGAGGGATAGGTGTTGATAATTCTGACAATCCTACTATAAGGTATAATCATGTTTTTGATGTTGGTATAGAATGCGATGAGGCAATAACTGGGTGCTCCCAAGTGCATAATAATGCCCATTGTATAACTGTTAGTAGAGGAAGTTATTATGGCAAAATAGAAAAGAATGTCGTTCATAGCTGTGATGATGGGGGGATAGTTGATAGAGAGGGCGATGGAAGGATAATAAGGGATAATCTAGTATATATGATGGATATGATGGATACTGCAGGAGGCGGCTATGGAATAAAAACTTATCCGCAGGAATTAGCTGATGTGGCTGCACACCCACCAAGTAATAGGGATTTGGTTTCTGGCAATATAGCTTTTGATGCTGCTAGTTTTCCTTTCATTATAAATTCAATTAACTATGGTCCTGAAGTTTACAATAATATTGGTTTAATAAGCAGAAATGGTGACGGATTTACTTCTATGGGTAGAAGCACTACGGACCTTAATAAGAACTCTTATATAAAAAATAATGCTGCTTTTAATAATTTTGCAAAAGATATAGATTACACTGGCATTGATAACGAGTTTGATTATAATTACATAGAGGATTTGGCTACCGGATATACTGGCAATAGCCATAGTATAAATGGAACTGCTTATCCTCCTGAAACACAATTCAACAATCTTATCGTGCTTTCTATTGATAATAATGAAGACGGCACTCCAGATGTTTTTGATATACTAAATAATCGCACTTCTTTTGTTAATGGAAAAGATGCTTATGATTATGCATTGCAACAGGCAAGAAAGATTTTTGGATTAAAATCTACCAGTGTTTTAATTGACGCAGGAACAATAATTCCCGGTTATCATTGTCCTAATCCAGGACCAGATTCTTCTGGTTGCAGGGAATGGTATGGTTCTGCACCTGATATAGGGGCGTTTGAATATATAGAACAATGTACAGATGGACAAACCAGATTATGCAGTTTGCAACTAGGAGTATGTTCTGGTGCTATAGAAACTTGTACTAATAATATATGGCCTGGTTGTTCTAGCATTAATTACGGAAGTAATTATGAGATAATAGAATCAAGCTGTTCTGATTCATTGGATAATGATTGTGATGGATTAGTTGATTTATCAGATAATAGTTGTTTAACTACAACTACTACTACATTTACTACTACGACTAGTGTATTAACAAGCACTACAACAGCATTTACTACCAGTACTACTGCATTTACATCAACTACAACTTTACCAATAACAACCACTACTTCAAGCAGTTCAACTAGCTCTACAACGATAGCTATTCTTCCGCAATGCAATGATGGTTATGATAATGATAATGATAATTTTATTGATTATCCTGCTGATGTTGGTTGTGATTCTTTTAATGATAATGATGAAACAGACTTACCTGGAACTACAACTACTACAAGTTCCAGCACTAGTTCTACTACTTTTGAACCGGTAGTTACAACTACTACTAGTACTACAAGCACTACAACAGCAACTCAACAATCTACTGGAACTGGAAGTTCTGGTGGAAGCGGAGGAGGAAGAAAGTTAACAATAGAAGCTTGTACTGAAGATTGGGTCTGTTTTAATTGGCTATCTTGTGAACCAAATACTGGAACTGATAAAAGTTTAGGTTCTTATATACAGCAAAGAGAATGTGTAGACAGGAATAATTGTGGAACTAGCTTATTAAAACCTGTAACTGAAAGAGACTGTGTTCCTGAAGAAACCAGGTTAAAACCACCTGTAAAACAAGAGGAAGTAATGGGAGAAGAGATAAAACCAGCACAATTCAAACAAGAAGAAAAGATAACTACTGCTCAAATAATGATTAATAAACTAAGGGAATTAGGTAAAAGTAAGCAGGGATTGATTATATCTATAAGTATAACGTTAGCTTTATCCTATTTAGTGTATTCTGTTGTTATACACAGAAGATGGATTAGATTTAAGAAATAACTACTGTTTCATTGTCCTCTTAAACATTTTAATATATGTAGAGTCGTGTTCTTTTTTTTCTTTTTGTTGCAGAACCAAATCTAAACGCGCTGTTTTGAACCAATTTATTATTTTCATGTGCTGAACTGCATTTTTATTGGTTGTCATACTCTTTGCTTTAACACATAGATCTGTTATGAAACTAATTATTTTTTCTTCTACGTGATCTTCATCTTCTATCTTAATCGGAGAATACATCTCTAAAGCTTCTAATGGATCTGATGGCGGTCTATCGTGAAGTATTCTATCTTTTGATTTTGTTGCTAAAAAGATATGATTTACTATTGTTAATGGATGTCTTAATTGAAACTCCTTAGTAACATAATCCTCTTTGTTTTCTCTAATAAAACTAATTTTTAGCTTTGCTGAAATAGTTTTTGGATCAAAACCTTCCACTTGTATATTTTTAAAAGCAATTTTACTCATGGTATTTTTTTAGATAAATAATCCAGATTTTTTAAAACTTTCTCTTTATTGTATGATCGTAGTTTATTGATTAGGTTTTTATCTTGCAGTTCGTCTATTGATAGTGGTAGTGATATTCCTGAAATTTTGTTATATTTTTTTATGTAAAGTGAGAAAGGGCAACGGGATATTTTTCCTGATGGCGTTAAAGATGGGTCTATATTGATAAATCCCTCTTTTTTTTCATGTCCGGCTATTACTTTAATTGTTTTTAATTCTTTGTTTATTTGTGTTGCCCATTTATTTGTAAATGAATCTTTACTGTTATTTAGTTCTGCATGAATATACCTTACATAATATGAAGGTGGAATCTTTTTATTTAAAAATAGATATATATGAAAGGAATTTCCTGTCCACATTGTAAAAACTTTGTATTTTAAATTAAATGAAGAATCTTTTTTTATAGTCTCTATTAATTTTAAAGCTACTACCTGTGCCTTTTCTGCTGGAAGATTTTTTCTGTCTATATCAAAACAAATCCTGTCTATTGGCTTATTTGGATGTTCTTTATTAACTGCATAATGGAGCGCTATTAATCTTCTCGGAACAAAGTATTCCCAAATCTTTATTTGGGTTTTATTTAATTTAGATTTAACATCTTTTAAATGAGAATCGCCTTCTCTTAATTCTATGAATTTTTTATTAACATTTTTTATTAATTCATTTATGTACAATGGCGGTTCGTGTGAACCCCTTTTTATAAAATCCATATCTTTTAGATAGGTTTTAGTTGCTATTTCCCGGTTTTTTAGAAATTTCTTTAGTTTAGGAAATACTTCTGAATAATATGATATTACATCTTCTGACATAGGCAATAATATAGAACAATTATTATATAAATTTAATTGAGCAGTTATGTAACTCTTTTTTCTATTTGTTGGGCGGACTTTATCCACCAATCTGGCCATCCTAAGCGTCCTTGGGCAGTTCTTACCGCTCCCTTCCCTTTTTTACCATCTTCAGATTTTGCTAATTGTAGTGCCATTAAATAACTGGCTAAGAAACGGAACTCTTCAGAAGGCAATTGCTGAACAAAATCAATAGTGCTTTGTGGTACGAGCTGCGGTATTTCAGGATATGACTTTGTTGTATCTTCACTGACTTCCATGTAATTTCTTTGTTTGTGGAAGCGCCAACCATTAATTCCAATATTATCCATAAAAAACCCACTATTTACATTCACGACGCAGGCATTATGTAAATCTATACTATGATATCCTGTGATACCGATTGGATGAAACTCGTATATGGGTGGCATTTTATCTAATGTTTGAGCAACAAAAACACGCTCTTGTAAATCACCACCACCCGCTAAAATTCTATTTTTTTTAACTCCTCCGACTAATTGGAATAAAAATGCCGCTTTAACTTCTAATCCTATATCCATGATTTAATCATCCTTTTTGCCCACATGGCCTTTTTTGTGGGGTTATTCTTCTTTGTATTCTTTGACATGCATTTATCCATTCATTCGGCCAGCCAAGTAGCGCCTGCGCGCCTTGATTTCCTGCTTTTTCTTGAGGCCAACCAAATTCTTCAGCAGATTGAGCCGCCATCATATAACTACTTAAGAATCTTGCCGCATGTTTATCAAGATCATTAAATAAATTAACTACTGCTGTCAATCTAGTACTGGTTGATTGTGGTTGTTCTTGTGGTGAAGCGGAAAAACATGTCCCTAAATCTCTTACATGCCCGCTTCTCAATAATCTTTCTAAAGTATACTCTAGAGTTCTACTATTGACTAAAGTTCCTAACTGCATATCAGTTGGAAAATAAAAATACTGTTGAACTAATCCACAAGTCTGGGCTATAAAGACTACATCAGTTAAATGCCCTACTCCCTTTATTGATCCGTTGGTTTGCGAAACTAACTGATATAGAAATCCTGATGCATCGCATCTTTCTACTTCTGTTAACATACCATATTACTTGTAAAATAAACTTATAAGTATTACTATATTTGATTATAACTTTCAGAAAATATTTTATACTAATTAAAAGAAGTTATTTTTATGGAAGAGGTAAAGATTTGTATTATTTGCGGAAAAAATCTTGGAAGGCAGGTATGCATAAATTGCGGAGCTTTGGTTTGTGATTATTGCTTTAGCAGAAAAAGAGGATTGTGCTTAAATTGTATAAGGGGCAAAGTTCTTAGAGTTTAAAATCTATTTTTTAATATATTCTCCTTTCTTTTTAATATGTCTCAATTTTTATATCCCTTATTCTATTAAAATGATCAACATTTCTTGTTAATATGCTTTCATTGTGTACTTTCGCTATTCCAGCAATCATACTATCTTCTGTATCTATAGTTTCTCCTTCTTTAATAAGAGTACCACTAATTTTACCGGCTTCTTCAGCACTTTTTCTATCTAAATTTAATATTAATTGCGAATCTAATATCTCTAATACTTTTCTTTTCTCTTGCTCTGGCTTATTGCTTTTGGTTATTCCGCTCCATAATTCAAAAATTGTTGGGGTAGTTACTAGCTTTCTCTCTTTTAGTTCTTTAATTTTATTAATAGCATTTATATCTGCTTTCATTAAATCAATAAGAACTGTTGTATCGAGGATCATCTTAAGACAGGTTTATCCTCTCTAATCTTTTTCTTGATCTTATTCTCAGATTTTTTATATGCTCTTCCAATTCTTTTGCCTCTTCTTCAGTTAAAACCCCAACTAGTTCTAGAAGGGAATGTTTAGGGAAGCTTTTGACTATAATTTCACTAAAGCTTTCATTTTTTTCTTTAGCACTAGCTAATCTATCGTATGCCTCTTCTGTTATAGAAATTGTTT
>Ga0209542_10006463_pt1 | contig 22789 bp, 28 predicted proteins | sample RifCSPhighO2_01_FD_184028 | JGI IMG/M metagenome (GOLD analysis project Ga0209542, IMG submission 184028) | Soil microbial communities from Rifle, Colorado - Rifle CSP2_plank highO2_0.1 (SPAdes) (version 2) | ecosystem: Environmental > Terrestrial > Deep subsurface > Rock core/Sediment ... | reverse complement strand
GTTTTATTTTTTCTTCCGAGTTTTTTACTGGGTTTACTTTCTCCCTACGCGGTCAAACTACAGCAATTGCGTTTCCCAAAAGTAGGTGTAGGAAAAATAAGCGGCGAGATTTTCTTTTGGTCAACCCTAGGGAGTATTGGCGGTAGTCTAGGTTCTGGTTTTTTCCTGATACCTAGATTCGGTTCAGATCAAATAATTATTGCGGCTGCTGGTGTTCTGCTTTTTTTAGGGGTGATTGGGTTGGTAGTATCTGGTGAAAAAAATAAAAAATTAATCTTTACCATAGTAATATCTATTGGAGCATTTTCCTTAATGCTATTTTTTCAAGAAAATAAAAATTTTTTGTACTTCAAAGATGGTGTTTATGAAAAAATCATGATCTACGACGGATTACACAACGGCAGGCCGACTCGTTTTTTCCAACAGGATAGAAGCGCATCTGGCGCAATGTTTTTAGATTCAGACGAGCTCGTATACGATTACACAAAATATTACACCCTATACCAGCTAGCTAAAAAATCACCCAAAAATATATTGGTTTTAGGCGGCGGTGCTTATTCGATCCCTAAAGCGATACTCAAAAAGCTTCCTCAGGCTAAAGTTGAGGTAGTTGAGATTGAGCCTTCGTTGTACGATTTGGCTAAAAAATATTTTAGACTGGAAGAATCCCCGCGGCTGAAAAATTATATTGAAGACGGCCGCCGATTTTTGCGCTACTCTAGTAAAAAATACGACCTAATTTTTAGCGATGTTTATTATTCTTTTTATTCGGTTCCGATCCATTTCACAACTAAAGAATTTTATTCGCTGGCTAAAAAAAAACTTTCGCCTAAGGGGGTATTTATAGCTAATTTTATCGGTGATTTGAAAGGAGGTAGACAGTCATTGACACTGTCTGAAATGAAGACCTTTCGATCGATCTTTCAAAATTCATATTTTTTTGCTCTCACATCACCTACTTCAAAAAAATTGCAAAGCTTTATTTTTTTGGGATTAAATTCTAATGAGAAAATTAATTTTGACGATGTAAAAATTAAATCTCAGCAAGATAAAATAATAAGAGATCTAAGTAATAAACTAATTTATCTAAGCCAAAGAAATCTCAGCGCCTACCCGATACTGACAGATAACTATGCACCGATTGAGTATCTTACTGCCCAGGTATTAAGAAGAACTTACGAGAAGAAGTCAGTCTTTTTTGATTCAAAAAAAGCATTAAGTTATATAAAAAAACAGTTAGACTTCGGGCCTAGATATCTAAGTAGCGATGGTCACAAACTTGTCCAAGCTTTTTTAATTTCCGAACTGAATGAACTTAGTGATGAGGTAATAACTCAAAGCTGGGATCATAGGTCAAGCAATGGAGATCTCTATGGGCTTACCAATATAATTGGTCGATTTAGTCCTCAGAGGAAAGATAGAATTCTTCTTGGGACACATTACGACACCAGGAGATTCGCCGACCAAGATGGGATGTCGCCCGACGATCCGGTTCCAGGAGCAAATGACGGAGCCTCAGGCGTAGCTATCATTCTTGAGATTGCTGAAGTTTTGTCAAACACCGAATCTTATCCCAAGGTAGGTGTGGATATTGTTTTTTTTGATGGGGAAGAAGGGGAGGAGGATTTGTCAAAAACCTCCTGGATTCCGTTGGGTTCTAGTTATTTTGCAAAAAACATAGATAAAATATATTCAAAAGTAAAACCGATAAATGGTGTAATAGTCGACATGGTTTGTGATAGAGATCTAAGGATTGAAAAAGAAACTGCATCGCTTAACCAGGCAGGAAATCAGTTTGAAAAATTTTGGAATATTGGATATAGGATTTCGTCTTATTCTTTTTCAAGTAAGCCTCGATATGAAATAAAAGACGACCATACGGCTCTAAATGAAATCGGGATTCCAACATTTTTAATTATCGATTTTGATTATCCCTATTTTCATACAACGAAAGACACGATTGACAAATGTAGTGAAAAAAGTCTTAAAGTGATTGGAGATTCTATTCTGAGTTATATCTATTCTCTTTAGTGATAAAGTTTTCGGAGTTTCTGTAAGGGAATAATCAGGCTTTAGTAATTTTAAAACCAAAATAAGCAAATACGATCGTAGAGAAGAAAGCTACTCCTAAGACTGTCGTGACATCAATATTTTCAGAATAAATAATCATAAAAGCAGTTGCCAACCAGTGAACAACAATTACAATTCCTACCCAAGGATATTTACTATAAAAATTTAGAAATTTATCCAGCATAAAATTTAATAAATATTGTATTTTGAAATGTATTTGTTTACAAGTTGATATAACTTTGGATCAATTTCAACTAAATAAGCCAACCAATTATTAAGTCTGTCTAAAGCTTCTTCTCGATTCATACGTTTGTAAGGAGTGACACTTGTGTCGATTTTGGGCAGTTTATTTTCCGGATATTTTTGAAAGAATTTAATTACTATGTAACTTGCATTAAACTTGATATCCATCTCCTTGGCAAGAAAACCAATAATGCTTAGTGCTCTAATAAAAACAACCATTTGTTTGGGTAGCTTAATTTGATAACGAGCTACAAACTTTAGCATTTGCAGTAGAATTGCCGCATAATCAGCTTTCATAATTTCGAGATCTTTAGTAATTTGGGATTCCACTTGTTTATAATATTCGAGAAAGTGAATGATTAATATTTTCATAAATTCCTCTATTTTACTTTGATCCAAACTCGCCGGAAAAACGCTACTTATAACCTGTTCTATTTTTTCTCCAGAAAACTGAAAGGCCCGATAGGCAAACTCTTCATAGACTTTTTGACTTTTTTCGTATTTACTTTTGGCTCCAGCTAAAAGAAATTTCATAAATGCTTGACGTCTAGGTGCCGACTCGCCGACGATTCCAAAATCGATCAAGCCGATTTTCCCATTCTTTAAAAGTAGTACATTTCCTGGATGTGGATCAGCGTGGAAAAAACCGTCGATAAAGTATTCTCTTAATATTTCTAAAGACATGGTAACAGGTGTTTTTTTAATATCGACACCCATGTTTTTTAACTTATCTGCATCTAAATTTCCCTTTCTTATCTCTTTTAGTACCCGACTTAAAGGAATACCGTCGATATAATCCTGAACCAAAATTTTCTTTGTAGATATCCGATGATATATTTTTGGAATAACAACCTCGGTTATATTATTTAAAATAAGATTATTATAGATTTTGTCCATATTTTCAGCTTCTAGTTGGTAGTCAAGTTCCTTTTTAGTCCAGATCTTAAATTCTTTTGCAAATTCTCTCCAAGGCAAAGCTTCTATTTTGAAAAAAAAGTCTGCTATGATCGACAAAATATCAATAATAAAAAAATCAACTGCTATTTTTTCCATGACTCCTGGTCTTTGAATTTTGACCACGACAGTTTGACCGTTTTTTAATTTTGCACCATGAACTTGTGCAAATGAAGCAGAAGCGAATGGTTCTTTTTCAAAATACTTAAAGATTTTTTCAGGAAAAACACCAAGTTCCTCTTTAAAAATCCTTTTTACTTCCGGAAAAGGAAAGGGTTTATAGTTGTCGAATAAATCAAAAAGCTCCAGAGAGAAGTTTTTAGTTAAAACATCAACACGTAAAGCAAGTATCTGGCCAAATTTAACAAAAGCACCACCTGCTTCTTCAAAGAATTTTTTTATAAGTTTGTGATTCGGGTATTTAGATAGACCAATTTTTGAGAGAAAATAGCTAGTATAATATTTAGAGATAAGAAAAAGTAAATGAATAAGTCTGAACATATCAACTTCTGGCAAAGCCTAAAAGGAAAAGTATGATGACTGTTGCTGAAGAATAAATATAGAGATTAGTAGGTTCAACTATACGAAAGCCAACTACCAGAAGTGTAGCTAACCATACTCCACAAATTGCCAGACATACCCAGGGATAACGCATGAGGTGATTATACTATTTTTTCAACGCTTCGATTCCGGGAAGCGTGCCTTTTTCGATAAACTCAAGCATGGCACCGCCGCCGGTTGAGATGTGAGTTATTCTGTCAAGATACTCTTCTTTAGAGATGGCAGAGAGTGTATCGCCGCCTCCGACTATGGAGACTGCATCTCTATTTTCGGTGATAGCGTAATAGATAAAATCAGTTCCTCGCCTGAAAGCCGGATTCTCAAAGTAGCCGATTGGACCGTTCCAGATGATCGTTTTTGCTTTGGCGATGATTGAGCCAAATTTGGCTTTTGTTTCAGGGCCGATATCTAGGGCAACTGCTCCTTTTGGAATCTGATCAACTTTGACTACGGTACCGCCGTTTTCGTTATTTTTTGGATCGCCTATAACAACATCTAAAGGTAGAACTATGGCTGTATGTTTTTGAGCCGCCAGAAAGAGAAGCTGTCTGGCTTTGGCAACTTTTTCATATTCGCAATAACTTTTGCCTATCTCGTAACCATGTGCACATAAAAAAGTATTTGCCAGTCCGCCACCGACTAATACGTAGTCTGCCATCTCGGTGAGTTTGCTAATCAGATTTATTTTTGTTTCTATCTTGGCTCCGCCTATAATTGCTACAAATGGCTTTTTGGGTTTTTTTACTGCTTTTGAGATTGTCTCAATTTCTTTTTTTAGAAGTAGTCCACCGTAGGAAGGCAAATATTTCGGAACACCAGTTATAGATGCTTCTGAACGGTGACACATGGCAAAAGCATCATTAACGTAGACATCTGCAAATCCTGCCAATTTTTTGGCAAATGCCAAATCATTTTGTTTCTCTTCCGGATAAAAACGAATATTTTCCAGCAGAAGAATTTCGTTTGACGTTTGCTTGAGAAAAATTTTTTCTGAGGCAGACTTTAAGAAATCTTCTATGAGCTGAATTTTATACTTTGGAAAATATATCTGAAGTCGTTTTACCACAACTTTAAGCGATAATTTAGGATCGCGAGCTTTTGGGCGATCTAGTTTAGCAACACAAATAAGTCGATTGTGATTTTTCAATAGATATTTTAGCGTCGGCAGATTATTTCGAATACGTGCATCATCAGCTATAGTGTAGTTGGGATTTAAGGATACGTCAAAATCGGCGCGGAGCAAGACGCGTTTATTTTTGATGTCAGCTTCGTCGACGTAAGTAACTTTAGATTGGGGCATGGTGACAATTATACAACATTCGTCAGCCTTTCAACTAAATCTACAAGTCTAGAGGAGTATCCCCACTCGTTATCATACCAGCCGAAGACTTTTATAAAATTGCCATTTATAACTTTGGTGTAATTCGAGTCAAAAATACAAGAGTAGGGAGAACCGATATAGTCTGATGAGACTAAGATCTCTGTCTCGTATGCTAAAATCCCTTTCATTGAAGTTTCCGAAGCTTGTTTATATTTTTGATTCACTTCCTCAACCGTTGTTGATTTTTCAACCACTGCAGAGATATCTGAAAAAGACACGGTTGGAACAGGAACTCTTATAGCCATCCCATCTATTTTTCCTGATAAATGAGGAAGAGTTTTGACTACTGCTTTGGCTGCGCCGGTGGTTGTCGGGACGATATTAAGTCCGGCTGCGCGTGATCTGTCCGGAGATTTTCCCGTATCGTCCAACAACGGTTGGGTTTGGGTATAGGCGTGATCTGTAGTCAGAAAACCTGAAACAATTTTAAAGTTATCATCGAGGATTTTAAACATGGGCGAAGCGCAATTTGTCGTGCAGGAGGCGTTGGATATGACGTTATTATTATTAAAATCAAATTCTTTGTCGTTGGCTCCTAAGACAAGATGGGGTGTTTCCTCATCTTTGGAAGGCGCTGTTAAGATAACTTTTTTTACCGAACCTTGTAGATGTTTTACCAGATCTTCTTTTTTACTAAATGCACCAGTGGCATCTATGACGATGTCAACTTGATATTTTTCCCAAGGAATTAGTGCAGGATCATCGTTTAAAGTTGTCGCAATTTTTTTTCCGTTTACTGATATACCATCTTTATCTTCCTCAACATCTAGATCAAAAGTTCGATAAACAGAGTCATACTGAAGAAGATAGACCATCATTTTGTTCGAAGTTTTTCGGGTGTTAATTGCAGCAATATCGAAGGAGTCCCGCTTTAGGGCAATTCGGGTAAATGATCGGCCGATTCTGCCAAAACCGTTAAGTCCAACTTTAATTTTTTTCATGATTTGATTTTTTTATGTCATCCTGAATTCATTTCACCAAGTCAGACTTGGTTTCAGGATCTGCTATCTAAAAATCAGATGCTGAAACTAGTTCAGCATGACAAATAACGATACATAGATGATTCTACTACATTCTGCGATAATGGTGATGGGTAGTAATATAGCGAACAGTTCCAGAGATTCCTCTAATTACCATTGAATGAGTGACGATAGTATTTGCCTGAAATTCGACTCCCTTAAGAAGCGGGCCTTCGATCACCCCTGTTGCTGTGAAGGTAAGCTGTCTTCCTTTGGCTAAGTTATCCGACGTGTAAACTTTTTTAATATTTTTAATCCCTGCCTGTTTAATTTCTGCAAGATGTTTTTCCTTCAGAGGTTTGAATCGAGCCAAAATTTCTCCTCCTAAAATTTTTATAGCCGTTGCCGCTAAGACCGCCTCGGCGCTGGCACCAATACCCATCAGAATATCGATGTCCGCATCAGGAAGAGAAGGAGCTATCGCACCTGCTACATCACCGTCGGTGATGAGTCGTACTCTTGCTCCCACCCGGCGAACGTCACTAATGAGTTGGTTATGTCTGTCGCGATCAAGCGTTAAGACTGTGATTTCTCTTACGTCCTTTCCCAAAGCTTTTGCCACTTTCTTGATGGTATCTTTTACCGGAGCGTTCAGATCGATGACATTTTTAGCGGCAGGACCCACTGCTAATTTTTCCATATAAGTATCGGGAGCATGAAGAAGGGAGTTTGTTGATCCAGCAGCGATAACAGAAATGGCATTATATCTGCCGTGAGCTACACTGTCTGTGCATTCCAAAGGATCAACCGCCAGGTCCATGACTGGAGATTTGGCTTTACCCACTTTTTCTCCGGTAAATAACATCGGTGCCTCGTCTTTTTTACCCTCGCCAATCACAACCGTGCCGGAAAAATCTACTTGATTTAGGCGCGACCTCATCGCGTCAACCGCCGCCTGATCAGCCGCATGTTTATCGCCACGGCCAATCCATTCTGCCGCTGAGATTGCAGCCGCTTCGGTGACTCGGACAAACTCAAGAGCGAGATTTCTATCCACAGTTGTATTTTTTAACTCTTATTTATAAAATAATTCTGTTCATATTTTAACATACGTCAATGACTAGCAACAATTTAGATGAAATCGCCAAATCTTTAGTAGCTCCCGGCAAAGGTATATTAGCCGCTGATGAAAGCACTGGTACGATGACAAAGCGTTTGGATGCAATAGGTGTTGCTTCAACTGTTGAAAATAGATCAAAGTGGAGAGAAATTATGGCTACCACTGCAGGCGCAGAGTCAGCAATTAGCGGAGTCATATTGTTTGATGAAACTATTCGCAACCAACTTCCCAAAGGCAGCATGATTGCGGATTTACTTCGGAAAAAAAAGATCCATCCCGGGATAAAGGTTGATAAAGGGATAGTTAAGTTCAACTCTGATGAAGAAACTTTCACTTTAGGTTTGGATGGTTTAACAGAAAGACTCGAGGAATATAAAAAATTAGGAGCGGTCTTCACCAAATGGAGAGCGGTATATAAAGTGGAGAAAAATCTTCCATCTGCCGCAGCGATTACCGCAAACTCTGTTGGTCTTGCTCAGTTTGCACTCCTTTCACAAAAATCCGGTTTTGTCCCTATTGTTGAGCCGGAAGTTTTAGTTTTAAAAGGCAGTCATGATCTAAAGAAAAGTAAAGTGGTTACAGAAAAAGTTCTCAAAGATGTCTTTCACTGGTTAAAACAATTTGGCGTTAATTTTGACTCAATGCTTCTTAAGCCAAATATGGCGCTTCCGGGTAGAGACTGTCCAAATCAGACGACTGCCAAGGAAATAGCTCGCGCCACGGTTGAAGTTTTGCGCGTTGCAGTTCCCAAACAAGTGCCGGGAATTGTATTTTTATCAGGCGGGTTAACACCTGACGAGGCAACAGAATATTTAAAAACGATGAATAAAATATACAGAAACCTTCCTTGGCAATTGAGCTTTTCTTTTGGTAGAGCCCTTCAGCAAGAAGCTTTAAAAGCCTGGAGCGGAAAATCAAACAATGTTAAAGCAACCCAGGCGGTATTCTTAGTTAGAGCTAAAAAAGTATCTGCAGCCAGAAGCGGAAAATGATACCACTCCACTATCAAAATAAACTTTGATAGCTACGTTAGGTATTGAATCTAGATCTACAATAAAAACTAAAATACCCAACGAAGCTGTCAAGTTAAAAGATGGTTGACAGCGAAGTGGTATGAAAAACTGTATCTTCTGCCAAATTGTTGCCGGAAAGTCTCCTTGTTATAAAGTCTATGAAGACAAATCATTCCTTGGTTTTTTAGATATCTATCCCCGAGTGAAGGGCCACACTCTTGTTATACCTAAAACACACTACAAATGGACTTATGATGTTCTGGAATATGACAAATATTGGTTAGTCACATTAAAGCTGACCAAAGCTCTGCAAAAAATTTTTAATACAGATTGGATTACTCATTTCACTTATGGAGCCATTCCTCACGCTCATATTCATATCTTGCCCCGAGTTGCTTCAATTTCACGTGAGCCCAGTGAGTTGGATATAGTACCCCCTCATATAAATTTTAGTAAGGAGGAGATGCAGGAAATCGCAGAAAAAATAAGCTGCGAGTTAAAAAACTTGAGTTAGTCAAATTTAATAATCTTATTTTTGCTTAAGAAATTTTTGATTGCTGTGTAGATTAATTTATGTCCTGCTGCGGTCGGATGAACACCATCGTATAATAATTTTTTATAATCAATTTTCATCCATTTATTAAAAATATCTAAAAAACTGACATTACTTTCTTTACAGATATGCTCTGCCAATTGGTTATATTGCTTTATTAATTTATTTTTGTAAGACCTCTCAGGAGCCCAAGGTATTGGGTCAACCTTTGATTCGTCGATAGGAGTTAAACCAAGAAAAACAACATTTTTAGTATATTTTTTGGCAATCTGAAAAATTTTTATTATATTTTGCTTAAAATTTTGGGGTGGGACTCGATGTATTTTTTTGTCGTTTATCCATTGCGAATCGTTTAGACCAATACTTATAATAGTCAAAGCATTTCCGCTTAAAATTCTTTGTTTAGTCTCAAACTCGATACGCCTAAGAAGATCTTTAGTTGTGTTTCCGACAATGCCTAAATTAAATACATCCCAATCTTCTTTTAGCTTACCAGATAAATAAAGGCTGTCTAAATATTTCCTTAAGCGATTAGCCCAGCCCCCTTCTTTATCCCATAAGCCTTGAGTGATGCTGGCTCCGAAAACTAAGATTTGTGGCATGTTTTAGCTTGGAAAAAATTTATAAGTCGATAACAAATTCATAAAGGATACTAAAAAAAGCTCCAGCTGCGAAATACCAGATTAATTCAGTTACTGGAATGTTGCCTAGAACCTTTATATCCCAGACAGTATTGTTGAGAAGCCAATATTTTTCAAAAAAATCTGGAGTTATAATTAAATTCAAAATCAAATGATAGATAGGCAGTATTAATATTGGTAAAAATAGAGAAGTGGTTAGTGAAACTTTGATTAGATCTTTTCTTTTAAGCATTATATAAAAAGAACTTATTAAAAATATAAAAGAACTAGCAAAAATAGAGTTTATTTTTAGCAAATTATTTAAAATAATCATCAGAAATATAATAGCCGCAACAAATAATATAAGTCTTGGGTTAAAAAGAAATTCAAATATAGAAATTGATCTTGTTTTATTTTTTTGTTTTTTATTGAAGATAAAATAGTATAAAGATGCGCATATTCCCACAGTAGCAAAACCAAATAAGAAATCTTCAAGAGAAACTTTAGCAATACCCAGAAGAGATGGTGGTCGCCAATAATCGGCAAAATACCAAATTTCAGCAATTGGGCCAAAAACACCGCCAAAAACACTTATTTCAATCATCTTCTTTCTTAAATCTTTCCTTAGGAGAAAAATAAAAATCCAAATAGATAGAAGTAAGATACAACCAAAAAGATAGATATATTTTTCCACTCTCTACGTATTTTAATTTAGATTATATTAAAGTATAGCACCTAATATTCCAATAGCTAATAATCCAACGGCGCCATAGCCGGCTACTTTCCAAAGAGTTTCTTTCTTTATGCCTAAAAATTTATCGTCTTTTTCAGAATTTGCCATATTAAGATTTCAACTTGGTTTTCTGACTGATATTTGGATTTTGTAATGATCTATTTTAAAGGATCAATTCCGCCCTTATTCCATGGATGACAGCGTATAATTCTTTTAAATCCTAAAAAAAGTCCCTTTACACTTCCGTATTTTTCTACTGCTTGATAGGTATATTCTGAACAAGTTGGAACAAATCTGCAAACCTTGTCAGTTAAAAATAATTGCCGAGCGATTGCTCCGTGGAAAAAATTTGTTTTCTGGTAAAAACGGATTAGAGTTAAAATAACTGATTTCATAGAGTAAATTGTATACAATATCCATATGAAAATTTCGGTTTTAACGCTATTTCCCAAAATGATTTCGGGTTTTTTTGAGGAAAGCATTGTAAAACGGGCGCAAGAGAAAAAATTGGTACAGATAGAATTAGTTAACCTACGTGATTTTGCTATCGATGATTATAGAAGTGTTGATGATCGACCGTATGGAGGAGGAGCAGGAATGATAATGCGAATTGATGTTATTTATAAAGCTTTGGTTTCTGTCATCCCGAACTTGCTCGTCCCTCGAAGCCCGAAGGACGAAGTGGGATTTCGGGATCTGTCATCTAAAAAACAGATGCTGAAACGAGTTCAGCATGACAAGGTTAAAACAATCTTAACCAGCCCCAAAGGAAAAGTATTCGATCAACAATTAGCAGTTAATTATTCAAAATTAAATCACTTAATAATAATTTCCGGACACTATGAGGGAGTGGATGAGCGAGTAAGAGATTTTGTTGATGAGGAGGTTTCCTTAGGAGATTTTGTTATGACCGGAGGAGAGATAACCGCTTCGGCGATAGTTGATTCTGTTGTCAGACTTTTGCCTGGTGCTTTAAAAAAAGAAGAAGCAACGGTATTGGAAAGTCTTATGAGTATTTCGATTAAACACTTAATCGAAATAATTGGAGGGAATAAGCTTGTAAATAAGCTATCCGAAAAAGGGGTGAAAGAAGTAAAGTTATTAGAATATCCGCAATATACAAGGCCTGAAAATTTTAAAGGAAAGAAAGTTCCAGAGGTTTTGCTTTCGGGAAACCATAAAGAGATTGAGAAATGGCGATTAAAAAAAGCTTTTGAGGAAACGCTTAAAAAAAGACCAGATTTACTTTCGTGATTTAAATCACATTTGTTATTGAAAAATAATTTAAAAAGTGAGATAATATTTCTGTTATCAATTAGAAAAGATAATTCTATGCAATTTACAAAATATTCCCCAAAAACCTTTAGTAATTCGCTTTACTCGATGAAGGGAATTTCTAAAAAAACCATTGAAGAGCATTTAAAGCTTTACCAGGGGTATGTCACAAAGTATAACGAAATAATGGAGAGGTTGGTTAATCTTGGGGACGACGAGTACTCCAAAGCAAATCAAACCTATTCGCTGGTGCGGGAGTTAAAAGTTGAGCTCACATTTGCCTACGGAGGTGTGGTAAATCACGAAATTTATTTTGGTCATTTGGGCGGGAAAGGTGGAGAGCCAACAGCCGGCGTGTTAAAACAGGTAAAAAAAGACTTCGGTTCTTTTGAGACTTATAAAAAAGACATGAAAGCAACAGGAATAGCAGCTCGTGGATGGGTCTGGACTGCATGGAACTCTAGGGAGATGAGACTTTTTAATTATCTGGGCGATGCGCAAAATACCTTTCCAGTCTGGTATTCAACGCCTATAGTGGCACTTGACACCTACGAACACGCTTATTTTATTGATTACGGGGTAAATAGAGGCAGCTATATCGACGCATTTTTCGAAAATCTAGATTGGAATACGGTAGCAAAAAATTTTGAAGTCGTCGCCGAGTCATTAAAATAGCTTACTTTAAAGAGCCAATTTTGTAGATGAACCATTTATCTTCCTGAGAAAGTAGAATATAGATAGCCATTTTTGATACAGAATATTTGTAGTTTGGACTCTCATTCTTTAGATAATTTTTAACTTTTATGAAGTCTTCGCTACTCAAATCTTTATAAGCCAGAGTCGTATGAAAATGAAAGGAAGGACCTTCAAATTCACTGGGTTTTATGCTGTGATTTTTATCTAGAAATTCCAGAATATTTGAATGAAGATTAGTTAAGTCTTTATTTTTTTCTATATCTAAAAAGGCTACGTTTGGCTCAAAGTAATTAATTTTGTTTAGCCTAATTGTAAAAGGATGAATCGAATTTACCAATTGATCGAAATATTTTTCAAATGGACTAATGTCTTTTATTTCAAATCCATATTTAACTGTAATGTGGGGTTCTAATTGCAATGCTTGTTTTGTATTAACCAGTCGAGAAAGATTTGTTTGAAGTCTGCGGGTATAGTTATACAACTCTCCATCAAGTAGAATGACATAGGCGATTTCCATAAAAAAATTTTATCATAAATAGAGCGTTGTAAAATTTAGACTATTTTGGTATACATATTACCTATGATTTCGTTATCTTCTGTCACAAAGAAATTTAAAAATAAAACTGCGGTTAACAATATATCTTTCAAAGCTAAGGAAGGCGAGATAATCGGATTTCTTGGGCCAAACGGCGCTGGAAAAACTACTACAATGAGATTGATTTTGGGATATCTCACTCCAACAGAAGGAAAAATTTTTATCGATAATCTCGATCCAATTGAAGAAAGAGTTACTCTTCTTAAGAAGATCGGCTACCTGCCGGAAAACAATCCTCTCTATCAAGAAATGAAAGTAGCAGAGTACCTAAATTTTATTGCTCAGGTTAAGGGAGTGGATGGACTTGAGGATATCGCAATACATGTTGGTTTAAAAGAAGTAATGGATACGAAAATAGAAGAACTGTCTCGCGGTTACAAACAGAGAGCTGGACTGGCTGCAGCTCTTCTTGGCGATCCTTCGATTTTGGTTCTTGATGAACCAACGTCCGGGCTTGACCCCTTAGAGCAGGAGAAAATTAGAAGCCTCATCAAAAAAATATCAAAAAATAAAACGATTATTTTCTCAACCCATATCTTATCAGAGGTTGAGGACGTGGCCAATCGCTTGATAATAATCGATAAGGGAAAAATCGTATTTGACGGTAAAAAACCAAAAGGAAAAGGAGGAGTGGAGAGATTATTCAAAAAATTAGTTAAAAGTTGATCATTTGTCATGCTGAACTAGTTTCAGCATCTGATTTTTAGATAGCAGATCCTGAAACCAAGTCTGACTTGGTGAAATAAATTCAGGATGACATACAAAAAATGAAACACTTATACAGAAAAGAACTAAACTATTATCTCAACAATCCCATCGGTTATATCATTGTAGTTCTATTTGCCGTCTTCGCCAACTTTCTTTTCGTTAAAGATATTTTTATCGTTGGTTCAGCCTCGATGCGGCCCTTTTTTAGCCTATTACCTTGGTTGTTTTTGGTTTTTATTCCGGCTCTAACTATGCGAATCCTGTCTGAGGAAAAGCGTATCAACACGATCGAGATTCTTTTGACACTGCCTGTATCAGAAGCGCAAGTTGTTTTAGCAAAACTTTTGAGCTTATTGACTATGGTTGGTATCGGGCTTTTATTGACATTGGGACTTCCTGTTTCTTTGTCTTTTTTGACGCGGATATATCTGCCAGAGATTTTAGTTGGTTATCTAGGTAGTATTTTTTTGGCTGGATTTTTTATTAGTTTGTCCATGTTTTTTTCATCTCAAAGCAAAAATCAGGTGGTGGTGTTTTTGGCATCTGCTATAACACTATTTTTCCTTTTGGTTTTAGGGACAGAGTTTACCGCAAATATTTTGCCAAGAAGTGTTCAAGATTTTTTGGTCTATTTTAGCCCCGCCAATCATCTCCAGAACTTTATCAAAGGCGTGATTGATTTTAGATCGGTCGCTTATTTTTTAAGTCTCACTCTAATGTTCGTTTTTTTGACTGTAGTTGATTTAGAAAAGAGAGGTTAATATGTTTAAAAATCTCAAAAAGCTAAGTCTGGTAAAAATCTTTAAGTTGCAAGGCAGAGAAAGACAAGTGATTTATGCTGTAGTTTTTGCTCTTTTTATAGTCTTAAATCTTTTAGTTTCTGGTTTGTCTTTGCGCTATGATGCCTCATTTGGTCAGGCCTATACTTTGTCTGACTCGACAAAAAAAATCCTTCGCAATCTTGACGATATAGTCAATATCAAGTTTTTTGCCTCGTCTGATCTTCCTACAAGACTGATTCCTCTAAAAGCTGACGTTACGGACTTGCTTTCCGAATACAAAAAAGAAGGTAAGAACAATGTTCAGCTCAAAGTTCTTGATCCCAAGAAAGATCAAAGCGCAGCCACAGAGGCTAGAGAAGCAGGCGTACCAGAGCTGCAGTTTTCGCAACTTGAGAGAGATAAATACGCTGTAACCGCTACCTATTTTGGCATAGTCTTATCTTACAGCGGAAAATCTGAAGTTCTTCCCCAGGTGACGGAGCTCGAGAGTTTGGAATACAATCTAACTGCGTCAATATATAAACTAGTTAGGAAAGAGTTAGTGAAGATAGGGATGTTGGGTTATGAGGATTCTTTTGACACAACTCAAGACAAAATAGCAAATTTAAGAAAAATTCTGTCTCAACAGTTTGATATTGAGAATCTAAATATTTCTTCAGAGTCTACCACGAAATCGATAGACGCTTCTTTTAAAACCGTATTGGTGTTTGATACCAACGCTAAAAAGTATGACGATAACGAATTAAAACTTCTTAAGGCCTATTTGGAAAAAAAAGGCAAAGCGATTTTTTTTGTCGATGGCGTCTGGGTGTCGGAAAGTCTTACTACTTCTGCCGCTGACCACAGCCTTTTTTCCCTTCTTAAGGAATACGGAATTAAAATTGAAAAAAATCTTGTTTTATCTACTTCGGCTGAGTTGGTCAATTTTGGCGACAGCCAGATTTCGCTTCTTCTTCCTTATCCTTTCTGGATCAGGACAAACAATTTTAACCAAAAAGTCTCCTACCTGAGCAATGTTTACCAGCTAACATATCCTTGGGTTTCCTCACTAAGACTGGAAAAAAAGAAAGACATAGTAGCGCAGGCATCAGTTAAGACAAGCAACAGATCATGGGAGCAAAAAGATAACTTTGTCTTAAACCCGCAAACAATTACGCCACCCCAGGAGAAGGATTTTAAGGAATTTATTGTTGGCGCGGAATCAACGAAAAAAAATGCTGGTAAGATAATAGTTATTCCCTCATCGCGGTTTGTCTTAGACCGATATTTATCAACAGGTTCGGACAACCTGGGACTTGTGTTAAACATAGTAAACAATCTTGCGTCAGGCGGAGCGTTGTCTGGAGTTCGTTCGCGCGCTGTGAATTTCTACCCATTACCTGATTTACCAGTATCCCAGAAGGATATTTTTAAATACGTCAATATACTGATGTTGCCAGCTTTATTTAGTCTTTGGGGAGTTGTCAGGTTGATTAAAAGAAGATAGATAATATTTTATTGCCTTTTTTGCTCCTGAAAAAGCAATTTTAGCATAAGGAATATTATTTTTGGGAAAAAATTTGATTTCTGTTATGTCGCTCTTTGCTTTCAAATTTCTAGCCTTAACTTTTCCCGTAAAGAAAAAGCAAAGGGTGTGATAGTTTACCTCTTTATATAAATATCTATCTGGAGTAGAAATAAGATAGCGAAGATCTTTTACTTTTACTCCCAGCTCTTCTTTTATTTCTCTTATCATGGACTCTTCCAGAGTTTCCCCAAAATCTACAAATCCTCCAGGCACATCCCAAAATCCTTTTTTTGGGTTACTTTTTCTTTTCACTAAAAGAATTTCACCTTTTTCATTTTGCACGATTAAGCCATTGGTTGGAACAGGGTTAAGATAAAAGCGGAAACCGCAGGATGTACAATCGATTAATCGATTGGACTTTTTTATTTTGGCTTTACAGTTAGGGCAATATTTAAAAAAAACCATATGATGTATTATAATTTATCTATGGTTAGAACACGAATCGCTCCCTCACCTACCGGCGAGGATATTCATATAGGAAATTTATACACTGCCTTAATTAACTGGGCCTGGGCAAAAAAAAATAAAGGAAAATTTATCGTCAGAATTGAAGATACCGATCGTAGCCGATTGGTTAAGGATTCGGAAAAAAAAATTCTCCAGACGTTGAAAGACTACGGACTAAATTACGACGAAGGACCAGATGTTGGCGGACAATATAAACCTTATAGGCAGTCTGAGAGGTTATCTTTATACAAAAAATACTCTCAGGAATTATTAGATAAAGGGACAGCGTATTATTGTACCTGTAGCAGAGAGCGCTTGGATGAGCTAAGGACATTACAACAAAAACAAAAGCAGGTCCCCAAGTATGACAAACATTGTTTATCAAGACAAAAGGAAGTGAAAGAGGAAATAAAAAAAGGCAGGACTTATGTAATCCGGCTCAATGTTCCGAGTGGTCGAGAGATTAAGTTCCAAGATGTGATTCGAGGTGAGATCAAAGTCGTAAGTGACAATCTCGATGATCAGGTGCTTCTAAAATCCGACGGTTACCCAACCTATCACTTAGGGGTTGTAGTGGATGATTATCTGATGAAGATAAGCCATATCATAAGAGCCGAAGAGTGGCTCTCATCAACTCCTAAACATATTCTTTTGTATGAGGCTTTCGACTGGCCGCCTCCAATTTTTGCCCATGTACCGATTCTTCGCAATCCCGATAGGTCAAAACTCTCAAAGCGGAAAAATCCTGTCTGGGCGTCGTGGTATTTAAAACAGGGTTATCTGCCGGAAGCAGTTCTTAATTATCTTGCCCTCATGGGTTGGTCCCACCCTAAGCAGAAGGAAATTTTTAGTCTGGATGAATTTGTGAAAGTATTTGAACTTAAAAAGGTAAAATCAGTCGGCCCGGCTTTTGATCCGGTCAAGCTTGAGTGGATGAACGGAGAATACCTTAGGAAATTACCAATTTCAAATTTCAAATTACAAATCTCAAATTTTTATAATAATAAATTACCAGATAATATAGTTGAGAGAACAATACCTTTAGTTAGAGAGCGGATGAAGAAGTTTTCAGACTACTTTCCTTTGTGCGAGTTTTTCTTTGAAAGGCCAAAAAGGCATGAAGTTGATCTCTCCGCAAAAAAAGAACTACTAAAAAAAATGCATGACGAATTGGCTAAGATTTCTAATTGGAAAGCCGATAAAATAGGCGAGAAAATGCAGGATTTGGCAAAAAAAGAGGGGGTGAAAACAGGAGAGTTTTTTATGACTCTTCGAGTCGTAACTACTGGTAAAAAAATTTCTCCACCTTTGAATGAATCAATGCAGATTTTAGGTAAGGAAGAATGTTTGAAAAGATTGGTATAATATATTGTTCGGGCAATAAAATGGCCAATCAATCGATTGAATATTTTTCTTCTATTATTAGAAACTCTAGAGAATTGACTCGTCGAGAAAAAGTGGTTTTACTATTTCGATTAAAGAAAAAAACTCTTAAAAAAATAGGGAGAAAAAACAAAGTAACCGGCGAGTGGATAAGACAGATAGAAAAACAGGCGTTGACAAAATTTAGAAGAAAGATTAACCAACTCTTGCTTTTTGATTAAAAATGGCTAAAAAGGTAAAGATTATTTATTCTCCAAAATGTCTTGAGTATTATTCCCCAGAACATCCAGAATCCCCAGATCGGGTGAGAAACTCCTATGAATTTTTAAAAAAGAGAGGATACGAGTTTGTTGAACTTTCACCTTGCACTAAAGAAGATGCTCTATTAGTTCATTCAAAAGAACATTTTGGAAGAGTAAAAAGCGGGAATTTTTATGATGCCGATACACCAAGTCTACCTAATATTTTTGAGTACGTAGTTGTTTCTGTAGAAGCTGCAATAAAAGCAGCAAGGTTGTGTTCAAAAAATGTTTTTACTTTCTCTCTCATGCGTCCGCCCGGACATCACGCAGGAAAAGATAGTATTGAGGGATTTTGTTACTTCAACAATCTCGCGATTGCTGTCGAGAAGGTTATGAGAGAAAAAAAATTTAGTCGAGCAGCGATTGTTGATATTGATTGTCATCACGGCAATGGAACCCAAGATATTTTTTACGGAAGAAAAAACGTGCTCTACGTTTCGCTTCATCAGATCGGGATTTATCCTGGATCAGGGTATGAATCAAGTTTAAACTGTATTAATTATCCTTTACTTTCGGGAACCGGTGAAGAAGAATATCTGGAAAAATTCAACTCTGCGCTAGAAAAAATCAAGGTATTTAATCCGGAACTTATCGCGGTTTCTGCCGGATTTGATACCTATAAAAAAGACCCATTGTGTAGTTTGAAGTTGGAGGTTGGAAGTTACAGGATCATTGGTAAAAAACTTAAGCAGATTAATCTACCGCTTTTTGCAGTTTTGGAGGGAGGCTATAGCGAGGACTTGCCACAATGTATTTACAGTTTTCTTGAAGGTCTCAAAGGAAAACAGTAAAATACGATTATGAAAATAAAACTAACTGAAAAAAAATGTGTGCCTTGTGAGGGAGGGATGCCTCCGATGAGACTGGCAGAGATTAAAAAATATCTTCCGCAATTAAAAAATAAATGGGAGTTAAGCGATAGCAAAAAAATCACTTACTCTTTTAAATTCAAAACTTTCAAACAAGCAATTGTTTTTGTCAATAGAGTTGCTGAGTTGGCAGAAAGCGAAAATCATCATCCAAATATTCACATTCTCTATAACAAGGTAAAAATAATTCTAACCACCCATGCCATCGGTGGCCTATCGGAAAACGATTTTATTCTGGCGGCTAAGATAGAAAACTTATTTAATCTCTAAACTTTTCCACAAAATTCTACAGGCATAAGTACGGTACGGCTTCCATTTTTCGACAATTTTTTCAATCTGTTTTTTCGTCGGTTCTTTTTTGAATTTATACAGTTTTTTAATTGCGTTTCGCAGTCCGAGATCACCGTGAGAAAAGACATCATCCCGTCCCAGGGAAAACATCAAAAACATTTCTGCAGACCAGGGACCAATACCCTTAACTTTGGTTAGTTTTTTTATTATCAAATCATCCGAAAGTTTATTGAGCTGATCAAGCCGGAGTTCTTCAGGTAAAACCTTTGCAGCTAAATCTTTTAAAAAACTTACTTTTGCATTGGAAGTACCACAGGATCGGATTTTTTCAGCCGCGAGTTTAAGAAGCGCTTGTGGAGTAATTTTTTCCTGGGGAAATAATTTCCTAAAGCGACCAAATATCGTTGCGGCAGCCTTATCAGAAAGTTGTTGATTAATTATGATCTCGCACAGTTCTGAAAAGTGATCATCGGATACTTTTGGTCCAAAAACTCCAACTTTTTCAATCACCGCGTAGAGAATAGGATCGACTTTTCTAAAATGTTCATTTACATTTTTATTCATCCTAGTATTATAAAATAATAAGTGATGGAAAAAATAATTATAAACACAAAAAAAGAAAAAGAACTTGTCGATATTACAGATAAGGTTAACGAAATAATCAAGAAAAATGATTTCAAAGAAGGAGCGGTTACACTTTTTTTAACTCATACGACTGCGGCGTTAACAACCATAGATGAAGACCCGGGAATTGATTTGGATTTGTTTGACGCGTTAGAGGAAATGGTGCCAAAATTAAAATATCGTCATCCGCATAATCCCAGTCATGTTCCCAGCCATATTTTGTCTTCGCTTATTGGAACATCCTTGACACTTTTAGTTGAAGGCGGAGAGCTTATATTAGGAACATGGCAGAGAGTGGTTTTGATCGAATTAGACGGACCAAAAGAAAGAGAAATATATATTTCAATTTAGTCCAATCGATTAATCGATTGGACATTGGTATTGAAGTCTTAGGAAGAGTAGATTTCCTGCCAGTGGGGGTCGGTTTCGACGGTTAAGTCAAGATAGATTTTTTTCCCCGTGGCAAGTGCGATTTCTTTTCTGGCATAGCTTCCTATTTCTTTTATTTTTCTTCCACCTGCGCCGATCAGCATTTTTTTATGACGGGCGTTGGTTGTTAAAATTCTGGCTTTAATTACAATAATTCGTTTCCCTTTTTCTTTGATTTCATCAACAATCGCAGTTGTGGTATAAGGAATTTCCTGGCCCATCATTATAAAAACTTTTTCCCGTATAAGTTCGGCAATGAATGTTTTACTATCCATATTTAAAAGCGGATAACCGGCTTTATTTTCCATCATTTCATTAACCCTCAGGGTTCCAGGAACCCTGAGGGTTGGTTTTTCCTCAGGCAGTAGTTCGAAGATTTTTTGCATAATCGGCTTAAAGTGTAGTTTTTTCAGAGCGGAAATTTGAAAAACATAAGGAATCTCATCTTCCAAAAATTTGTATTGGGGAAGAAAAGTTTTATCCTGAAGATCGATTTTATTAATCACCAAGATTTTAGGTTTATTGATTTTTCGGACAATCCCCAACACCTTTGCTTCTTCAAAGTCGCGTTTTCTGGTGTGATCTATCATATAAATGACAAGATCGATTTCTTCATTTATGGCTTGAAAGGTCTTTTCATTTATTTTTTTGGCCAAAAAGTCTTTGGCTCTTCCGAAGATTCCCGGTGTATCGACAAAGACGATTTTTCCTCTCTCATCTTCAAAAAGAGCTTTAATTGGAAAGCGGGTAGTCTGGGGTTTGGGCGAAGTAATTGCCACTTTTTGTCCGATTAGATTATTTAAAAAAGTCGATTTGCCAACATTTGGTCTTCCGATTAAAAGAACTTTTCCTTCCTTCATAGCATATTAATTATACAGCGTGTATCATATATAGGCTATGCAGACTTTAAGCGATAAAGAAGTTTTAATACGGATAAAAAACGGTGAAATCGATCACTTTACCTATCTAGTTAAAAAATATACCAATCAAATCTTAAACTTTGTTTCCAAGAAAATAAAAAACCGATTTGACTCCGAAGATATTGTCCAGGAAACTTTTCTGAATTTCTACAAGGCTGTACATCGGTTCGACGAAAAGAAGCCGATTTTACCCTATCTTTTCCAGATCACCAGAAACGAGATGAAAATGTACTGGCGCTCGAGAAAGCAGATGGTCAGACTAGATGAAAAAATAATTGTAGAAGAAAATCAAGAAAGTGAAACAAAAGTAGCAATCGAAAAACACCTTAACCAACTTCCCAAAGAACAAAAAAAAGCCCTGCAATTAGTTGGTGACGGATACTCGTACCAGGAAATTGCCAAGATTTTAGGTAGGCCGATTAACACAATTAGAACTATCATAAGGAGAGCACGGTTAAAAATGATAAAATTTAAGATCCTCTGAATTTTGTATGAAAAAGCTTGAAAAAAAAATAATTCAAAATGTGTTTTTTTATGAGACTAAGCAGACGCTGTTCCAGCTTGTGTTTCGAACTCTTGGGATTATTGGTCTTATAATCGGAGGAACTTTCTTTGGAATATATGTTTTAAGTCAATTAAGCCAACAGAGCACGTTGGATATTTTTGAGATTTTATTTGAAGATTTTGAGATTTTAAAAAACTATCTTGGTGAGATCTTAAGCACGTTTTTAGTCGAACTTCCTAAATTAGAAATTGCCGCTTCACTTGTTGCTTTCACTATTTCGTTTATTTTAATTTTTTCAGTTTTTAAGAATTTTCCCAGATTGAAAAATAAGATACATTGTTTGCTAAAATTTTGGTTTAAACCTTTGAAACCCCGCTCAGCGGGGTGAAACTTTCTGCCTAGATTTGCATATATAATGATAATTAACTCTTTAATTGAAGCTTTATGAAAGGCCTAGTCCTTAATTTATTATTAATATCTGTCATTTTATTCCTGCCTTCGATAGCAATTGCACAGCCTCGCAGATTACAGCAGGCGTTAATAAGAAATAAAATTAAGGAAATAAGGCAGGAGATGAAACAAGAAAAAAAAACTTTGCTAGAAGAATTTAAAGCCAAGATTAAGTCCATCCGACAAAGTGTAGCAAAGATTATTGGCGCAGAAGTCACCGAGAAAAGCGGAGCTTCACTCAACGTTTTAAAAGACAACAAGGTCTATACGATAAACACCGACAGTCGAACTCAAATCCGCAGGCATTATTGGGGTAAGTCTTCCTTTGACGAAATTTCTGTAGGAAATAAAGTAAACATACATGGGATTTTCACAGATGACTCGAAAACTACAATTTTAGCTAGTTTAATTAGAGATCTTTCAATCATGAAGAGACATGGAGTTTTTTTTGGCGAAGTGACACAAAAAAATTCTGACAATTTTGTTATAAAGTCTAAGCAGAGAGATAATCAAACAGTTTATTTCACAGATTCAACTAAATTCGTAAACAGAAACGGCCAAAGTATTAGCTATACAGAGCTTCAAACAGGTCACCAGATAAGAGTGAGGGGATTATGGGATAAGAGTTTGAACAAAATAATAGAGGTGAGCGAGGTAAAAAATTTCTCCCTTCCTCCAAAGCCAACCAAAACCACCACCCCAACTCCATAAAATTTAAGTAAAGCTACCTTTGACATGG
>Ga0209542_10006460_pt1 | contig 22791 bp, 29 predicted proteins | sample RifCSPhighO2_01_FD_184028 | JGI IMG/M metagenome (GOLD analysis project Ga0209542, IMG submission 184028) | Soil microbial communities from Rifle, Colorado - Rifle CSP2_plank highO2_0.1 (SPAdes) (version 2) | ecosystem: Environmental > Terrestrial > Deep subsurface > Rock core/Sediment ... | reverse complement strand
CGAACTCGTTCAACAATGCTGTGAATGGCGTTCCGATAGTTAATGATGCTTGGTGGAGCGTCCTCACTAAGATTAAGGATGAAAGCAAGCCGGATGCGATTATCTCCAGTTGGTGGGATTTCGGCCATCATTTCAAGTTTATTGCGAATAGGAAAGTAACATTTGATGGTGCTTCTCAAACTACTCCTCAGGCGCACTGGATTGGAAAAGTCCTGCAGACTAATGACGAGAAAGAAGCTGCGGCCATAATGCGTATGCTCGCTTGCGGAAGCAACCGTGCATATGAGCTAGCTGAGAACACTACGAAAGATCCGTATGTTTCTGTGAAATTCATAAAACGCATGATAATGATGGATGAAGAAGATGCCAAAACTGAGGCGAAAGCTCTTGGCATTCCTGAACACGTGACTGACTTGACGCATTGCGAGCCTGCGGAGAATTTCATGATAGCTAGCGCGGACATGATTGGAAAGTCGGGAGTTTGGGCGCATTTTGGTACTTGGAGTTTCGAGCGCGCAGAAGTATGGGAGAAATGGCGCAATGTTCCTGAAGAAGAGGCCGTGCCTGCTATGGCAAAGAGGTTTAATATGACTCAAGAAGAGGCGTCAAAATTGTACGCTGATGCGCTTTCGCTCGAAAGTGAGGATGCTGCGAATCAATGGATTTCAGGCTGGCCTGGTTTCATTGATGACCCTGATTCCTGTTCAAAAGAAGGCCAAATTATGACCTGCGGAAATATCAAGATTAATTTGACGAGCAAACGAACCGAGGTTCAGATACAAAACGGAGTTGCGCTTGCAGGCAAGCTTTCGATGTATGACAAAGAAGGAAATGTCGAAAATGTCAAAGTTCCTAACGAGAGCAGCGCGCTTGTTGTTATGATTTGGCCTGAAGGTTCACAGTTCAAGGCTATGGCCGCAGTAGAGCCTCTTGCGGATAGTATGTTCACAAGGATGTTCTACATGCGTGGCTTAGGTCTTAAACATTTCAAGCCGTTCGCGCAGGATAGGCAGCTTTTCGCAGGCATGATTTACGCGTATGAACTTGATTGGGCTGGAGAAAGCCCATTCATTCCTGATGATCTTAAGCCGAAGGAGAAAGTCGAAGCTGGAGCTCAGGTGAAACTGAACTATATCGGCTGGACTGAAGAAGGAATCTTTGATGCGAGCTTGCTTGATTGGAAAGAGATGAATATCACTCCCGATATTTCATTTAGCGAAGGTGTTTGGCGCCCGCTTGATTTCAGATTCAAGGAGCAGCGTATGGTTCCTGGTTTTGAGAATGGTATTGAGGGTATGAAAGCTAACCAGACTAAAGTTATCACTGTGAAGCCCGAGGAAGGTTATGGCGTTGACCCTGCAGCTCATCAGCTTGGCAATAAGACTCTTAAGTTCAGGATTCAAATTGTAAGTGTGCAATGAAATGAAAAAAATTCTGCAGTGGTGTGAGCCGTTTGGTGGCGATGGCGATATTTCTGAATTGGAAGAGAATATTTCTTTGATGCTGGACTCATTACGAGAGGAGTTTGAAGTTTCGCAGCCTTCACGTTCTAATTTGGAAGTTGCAGGAATTTATTTTGACACGAATATGTACAAATTAAGTTCAAAATCTGGTTCTGTTATTCTTTCGCGTGTGAGCGCTCTTCACCCGCAGGAATATAAGGGTGATTTGGAAGAGTTTGGTTATGGTATTGATGGTATTGGCAAACGCGTGGAAACCGCAGTCATCGAAGGTGAAAATGACTGTGTCGAAGATGTCGAGATTGAGGTTGAAGCTTCTATTGGTGAATTCGGCGCTGGTTTTCTGAAGTGTTCTGTTGAGGATTTTTTGAAAGTTGCAAGTGATGCTCAGAATAAAGGCCAGAACCCTTTGTGGTTTAGCGATTACGTTCATTGTGCTTTGCGATTGGAAGCTTCTAAGGGCGCTTTTATGGATCCTGAGCGTTATGAAGCGCTCAGGTTGCGACTTGTTGATTCTATTTCTGAAGGATTGAAACGTGGAGTTGTTGGCGAAATTCGGGATATGTATGCGATTTTAAAGGGAAAATATACTATTCTGAAAAATAAATTTGATTCGTTAAAGGACAAGCATTAGTACTGTTCTTCCGCTGACTATCAATACTGCTGCGAAGATTGCTGTTACCGCGATGATGCTTGCGACTGCGAGTCCTACTCTAGCCATGTGATGCCTCAATGATTCGTTGTTTGAATGTTTTTAAGTATTTTTTGGAAAATCCGGCTCCTGCTGCTGGTGCATGTCCGCCGCCGTTGGCGTCTTTGAATCCTTTTATTGCGTTTTCAAGTAGAGTATTTACCGGTGGATTTTTGTCGTTTCTTCGCGCGCTAACCGAGATTGTGGGCTTTGTAGTATTAACTATCAGGATTGTTCTGTTTGGGTATTTGAGCCCGAGTATAGTGCTAAGCGGTGAATTGACACGATATTTGGACTTGAGTTCGTAGAAGTGTGTTTCGCCGTAGATTTCGGCTTTTGTTTCGAATAGATCAAGATGTTTGTAGAGTTCTTTGTCTATGATTTTTTTGTATTTACCAAAGACTGAGTTGAGTACGTCATCAGGTCCTTTTGCCACATAGAATGCGTCAAAACATTTTGGGACGAGTTTTTGATTGTAGATTTCTGTGCTGCTTATCGTGGCAGCAACTTGCCCTATTCTGTTCTTGAATAGTTCGCTGTTATCGAAATTGGTGATGTGAATGTTGTGTTTGCTAAGCACTTGTGAAAGCCAGTCTTCCCAGGGTTGTGTGGCGATGTCTGCTATGCAGGCGGCCGCCGTCATCCAGTCGAGATCAGATGCGTTCACGACCCTGTTAGCGGCATCATACGCTAATTTGCCCGTGCAATATTTTGGCGGGTCTATTGATGTGAAGAATTGCGGCTTGTATAGTAGTGTTTTGTCGCTTTGTATTTCATTGTAGACTTTGTGATGATCAACTACTAGAATTGATGCGAATTTTTCCAGTTTTTTGATTGTTTCAGGGTCTTGTTCTAAACTAAAGTCTGTTGTGATTATTTTTGTGATTTTTTTCTTTTTGAATGAAGAAATCATGGCAGCGCTGATTCCGTGCGTTTTTCTGTCAAGAGAAATGTGCAGGTCTATTTTGCGTTTGCGCAGCCTTTCTATGCATTTTGCCATTATGACTGCGGAACATATGCCGTCAGGATCTGTATCGTGCACTATCACTACTTTGTCTTCCGCAGTGATGCCTCGCAAAAATGCATCCACGCGTTCCAATAGTTGGGGATTTGTTATGTGGTTCATATTCGTATTTTAGAGTTGTTTAAATGGTGAGAATAAATAATTGGCGCAAGAATTAGGTGGGGGTTGCGCCAATTGGTTGGTAGGGGACATTGGGAACCGCCAATTTTTTGGAATGGCGGTTGTTGAGTGAACCGCAGGGATCGCTGCGGTTCGTGTTGTTTGAGATTCCAAACATTCTTCTTTGGTTCTTTGGAATCTCGTTGCATTGTAAATTGGGAGGTCCGTGAGGACCTGCCCTGAGTGATGTCTAGCAACCGTAGGTTGCTTCTGTGTTGTGATACGCCAGCATCGTTATTTTCTGATGTATTCTTCATTGTCAAAAGATTTATATATACTTATGGCACATAATGTACGATTGTACGGCTTAATTGCCGAAAAAAGGTAGGTGATTTAGATGATAATCAGACGATTAGTTAAGGCAGGTCAGGCTTCGCATACGATTTCGCTTCCTAAGGAATGGCTCGATAAGCATAATTTGAAAAAGGGTGATTTGGTTTATTTGTTTGAGAAGAGCGATAAGGAGTTGATGATTACGCCTGAGAACAAGCCTGAAGAACAGCTTCCAGCGAAAGAGATTATAATTCCTGTTGATAACAAGGAGTTCAGCACTATTCAGCGTGAGATTACAAGCGCGTATATCAACAATTACAATACTATAACGCTCAGCGGCGATCAATTGACGGAGAAAGCTAAAGATATCCGTAAGATGTTGCACGATTTTGTGGCGCTTGAAGTTGCGGACCACACTGCAAAAAGCATTGTGGCAAAGGATTTGCTTAATCTTAAGGAGCTTAGTATCGATAAAACTATTCGCAGGATGGACATGTTGGTTCGCAGCATGATTCAGGATAGCATAGCGGCAATTGATAAGGAAGAGCTTGGCCAGAGTGTTATTGTTCGTGATTATGAGGTCAATAGGGCTTATTTCTTGCTTATGCGGCTCCTCAAGAGCGCGTTCTCGAATAAGCAGATAGCAGAGTTGTTCCAGCTTACGAACGATAAAGTTCTAAGCTACTACTATTTGACTATCAACTTGGAGAATTTTGCCGATGGCGCAAAGCAGCTTGTCGAATACATTTCTAAAGAGAAGAAGAAAGAGAAAGTTAAGAGTGTTTTCCAAAAAGTTGAAAAGTCGTACTTGGATGTTATGAAGGCTTACTTCACAAAGGACAAGAAGCTTGCTGACAATGTCGCTTTGCAGCGCGAGGGCGTTCTAAAGGAGGCTTCAGAGCTTCCTGCTGGCACTGCCGAGATTTTCAAGACAATGGTCACGTTGACGAACAATGTGGCTAGATTGGTCATGGATGAGGCTTAAGAAAGATGACAACACTTTATCCTGCAAGGGGCGCGATGATAAGCTTGATGTACGATTTGAACCAAGTGCTCAAATTAAGAACAAAGACTGAATGGGGCACTGGAACAAAAGAGCAGTCTGATGCTTGGGCTTTGCTATTTGAGGATATTCAGAAACTTTTGAATGTTTTAGTGAAGAACAAATCAGGCCCGTTGCACAAGCAAGAGCCTAAAGAGATGAGTGCGCGTGATTTGCAGATTGTCAAGAGACGAGTTCTCGTATTTTTGAAAAGAGCGACCGATCTTGCAACAAGAACAAAGACGTATACTGCTTCGCAGCAAAACGCTGCAGTTGCTGCGCTTTTACAGGCATCTAATGACGTGGATAGTGCGATAGCTTATTTGATAAATGTAGAAAACGAATAAATCAAGTCCGATTCATCGCCTTAGAACTGCCTCTTGTCACTACGCTCGTTCGTTCGAGCATGTGTTCTTGTTCGAGTTCTTGGCGCGTCATGCGTCGTAAGCAGAAGAAGCCCATCATTCCGCTTGCTTTGAAGCTGTCCGGCGCTTCTTCCCAGCTTTCAGGGATGAATCCTGCTTTGCGCCACATATGTTCTACTGCGGTTTTCTCTTCAAGTGTGCGGTAGAACGCGTATGTGCGTTGTCCTCCGCAATTTGGCGTTATAGAAACGTTTCCATTGATTGTATCAGCAAGAAGTACGGTGAGTAACGATATAAGAGAAATCGCAGCAATGGTCACGAATAAAAATTTCATAAAAAGAAAAGATGCCCCTTTCGGGGTTTAGGAATTTACTTGTTCAGGCTTGCCGGGTATGGGTATCCTGGTACTGCTCCATCGACTATTGGCATTTGGCCAACTGTTGGTGCAGGGGTTTCCACATACATCGGGCTTGGAGTTCCTGGTGTTCTTCCTGAGAGCGGGGTTCCGTAGACAATCTGCTCGTATTCAGGCGTGTTCGCGAACGGTGTGTTCATTGGCGGGCAAAGGCATTGTCCGTATAGGCCAAAGCCGTCTGCTGCATATGTCCATTGGGTTTGTCCAACTGGAGTGAATCCGCGTGCCATGAATCTTTGTGTTTGCATCGCTACTTCAGATTGTGATGCGCCGAATGCGAATGTGCACGGGCTGTCGCAGAATCCGCTTGGTAAATCGCTGCCAAGTAAGGTCGGTACTGCTCCTGCGCTTTTCTTTGCGCCGGAGAACATGAGTACGAGTCCTATGACTGCGATCACCGCGATTATTCCGAGAATGACAAGGGCTACTCCTCTTTGTTCCTCTTCCATAGTATAATCACCTCATTTATGCTTTGATAAAAGTGGTGGCTCTTATATTTAAATGTTGCGTCGTGCATAGTGGGACAGATTTATATATTTCAATACTTTTTCAGTTATCATGGTCGTTTCAATGAGGGCCCGTGAGGACTTTTTATTGCATATAAAAGAGGTCATAGAGACTTTGAAGAGCATCATTAAACAAAAAGAAGCAGGAAATATCAATGCTGCGTTGTTGACAAAAGCTGCCATTCTTATGAAGAAAACAGAGTCCGCATGCGTGGATAACGGAAGACCTCTCTTGGATGCAGGATTAGTTCGAGCGTATCAAACCCAATTGGGAGAACTCATAGCTGAACACAAACTGTCCGCCATATTGCCGTATGAATTCTTGAGGGCATTCTCGAACATAAACAACGCATACAACATAAATCTGGTTTAAGATTTCTTTCTTAGTCTATCAAAACTCTCGCCTATATCTATGATGTACTTGCCGTCTTCTAGTTTGAAGATGAGCGGCGTGTCTTCCTGGAATAGTTTTACGAGATCGAGTTCGTATGTTCCGGGTTTTACGACGCGTACGCTTTCAAAATCGAGTATGACTGGCGCGTCGTCTGCGTTATTGCCTATAAGTTCAGTGACGTCTTCTTCTATTTGTTGCCGTTGTTCTGGCTTTAGTTCAGGCAAAACTGTGTTCTTGGCTTTCTCAAGCTTTTCTTTTTTAATGAAGAAGAACAGTCTAGCTCCGCACGTGCAGCCGCTCAGTATTTCTTTTGAGCCGTCATCATAGAGTTTGCTGCATCGTACGCACTGGTGTGGCATGAGGTGTTGGAGATTGCGGGGTGTTTTAAGCGTTTCTATTGGAGTCCTAGTTTGAACACTCTGTTCGCGTTGTCAAAGAATATTTGTTGGTGGAATTTCTTGGGAACGGCTCGTTTGATGACGTTGATATACGGTTTCATTGATGTTAGGGGCCAATCGCTGCCGTAGAGGAATTTGTCTGGCCGCGCGGAGTATGAGATGGCGAATTTGATGTCGTCTGCTATGCGTTTTACTTCGTTGTGTTCTGGGTGTGATATGCAGAACGCGCTAAGGTCTGCGTAGACGTTTTCGTTTTTATAGACTAGTTCTGCCGCGTCGCGAACCCATGGGTTTCCAAGGTGTGCTAGTATGAATATGGTTTTTCTGAATTTGACCGCGATTTCATCGACGTCCAGGGGGTGTGAATATTTGACTAGATTATCGCTGCCGAATGTGTCGCCCGTGTGTATTATTACAGGAACGCCGTATTTGCCGGCGAGTTCATAGAAGGGGAAGAATCGTTTGTCGCTTGGATAGACTGGGTGGTACCCTGGAAAAATCTTGATGCCGAATATGGCTTTTTTCTTAAGTAGCAGTTCTATGGCTGTAAGATGTCTTTTGTCTGTGTAGTCTGGATGAATTGAGCATATTGGAAAGAGGCGCGGATCTTTTTCACGTTGTCCGATAAGTATGTCACTTTCCGCGGGGGTTGGCGCGTGATGGTCTGTTGTTATGATGAGCGCTCCTGCTATGTTGTTTTCTTTCATCTCTTTTTGCAGAGCTTCCCATGAGAACGTTACTCCTAGCTCGCGGGCGTGCACTCCTGCTGATTCATATGCAAAATTTGTGTGTATGTGCGCATCGATGATTCTCATAGAACATTATCGGCGAAGTGTTCTTTAAATTCTTTGTGCTAGAAAAATGTTCAACTATCTGCTTTAAGAACTGATTCTTTCACGAGTCCCGCGCCATAGATGAACTCGAATGCTCTGCTTATCTCGAGCCTGTACGTGTTGCAGTTCTCGATTAGCCGGCGGTCAACATTCGGATCGTTGAAGTCGATTTTAGGCGAAAAGAAATCAGTGAGCGTGGGGAAGAATTTTCCTTTGCCCGTGTCATATGTTAGCGCTCCTTTTGCCTGATGGCCTGAAGGAAATGAAAACTCCACGGGCACTGCTCCTAGGAACATTCCGCGTTCAGGAAAGCTAATCTCTGATTTTAGTTTCAGCGTGAATTCGGGGTAAGAAAAAACAAGTGCATCTAGCCCCATTTTATTTCCTCTTCTTTTTAGCTTCCTGTGTTAGGAGTTCTATTTTTGTCGGGTCTTTCTTGATGTTTTTTACGATTGTGGAAGGACCGATGATTGTGAGTCCTTGGGTGTCGCCGAATAGTAATCCCATTACGTCGTACTTTAGCTTTTGTAGCCCGTCTGTTGATGTTTGGCTTGGGTTTATGACTGCAAGTTCGATTCCTTTGAATTCTTTGTTGATTTCTTCCATTGTTGTCTTAATCAACTCGGCTTCTTCTTCTTTGCGAAGCCGTCCTTGCAATAGAACTATCTTGTTTTGTTTTGCAAGTGAGAGCAATTTTCTTATTCGTCCAACGCCGCTTAGGTTCTCTATTTCAGTGTAGGGTAAAAAGTGCAGGGTTACCATTGGTTATCTCCCGGCTAGCTCGAAGAGCTTGTTGTAGAACCCCTCGATGTTTTTGCCGTATTTGGCTGAGATGCCGATGACTTCGTATTGTGGGAACGCTGATTGTATTCGTTTGAGGCTTGATTTGCGCAGGTCTACTTTGTTCGCTACGATCAATACCGGAATGTTGCGCGCTGCAAGGTTCCCGATGATGGTCACGTTGACTTGTGAGTATGGATCTTGGGTTGCGTCAAGAACGACAAGGACTGTATCGACTTCATCTAGCCATTTTATGCTTTCAATGACTCCTTTTGTGGCTTCGCGTGCTCTTTTTTTGGCTTTGCCTGCGGACATTCCTGTTTTCATGAAATCTTCATAATCGATTTTTGTCGCGATTCCCGGAGTATCGACAAGGTTGAATAAAAGTTCTCTGCCGTCTTTGGCTTTGATTGAGATTTTTTCTTTGATGTTGACTTCTCTTGTTTCGTGAGGAATGGGACTGCTGGTTCCCATTTCTTCCCCTAGCCAATCAATACAAATTTTGTTGGCAAGGGTTGTCTTGCCGGAGTTTGGAGGTCCGTAGAGTCCTAGCTTGAAGTTTTGGCGCGGACCGAAGTTCCACACGTATTCTTTGAAAAATGACTTGAGTTTCTTTAGCATTCCCCACCTTTTTGTGTTTTCTGGTTCGTCGTTAGTATTTATAGTTTTTGGTGGACGCGATTATGTGAGAATATGCGAATGGTCGTTCACTTTGACTATCTGCCACGTGTCTGGTGTTTTTCTTATGTGAGTTATGGACGCATTGCTCAATTGCCAGTGTAAGGTCATTTTCGGCGTGCTGTCAAGGAGTTTGCGTAGTAAACATTTTATCGCCATGGCGTGCGTGACCGCGATGATTGTTTTTGATTGGTGTGGTCTGCTGACCCAGGAATGCATTCGTTCTTCGAGTTCTTTTTGCGATTCTCCGTTGGGCGCTCTGAAGTTCCAATTGTCTGCGTTGATGCGTTCAAGAACATCAGCAGTGTATACCTCCTCGCGCATTTTCCCTTCCCAGTCTCCTTGTGAGAGTTCTTGGATGTCATCGAAAGTCACGATTCGAGTGTGCGGGATTTTGAGTTCGTCGCATATTGTTTTTGCTGTTTGCTGCGCTCGAATTGCGGGTGATGCTGCTATCAAATCGGGTTTTATTCCATCGGCCAAAAGTCTTTTTCCTACAGCGCGCGCTTGCAAAAACCCTTTCTCGGTCAAAGGATAATGATTCGACCTGCCGTTGATTAAATGCGGATTCGTGTTTCCCGTGCTTTCTGCGTGGCGGATAAGATAGAAGTCAGTCATAGGAGTGAAGAAACTTCTGTTGCTTTTAACATTTGTTATAAAAATTAGAAAATTAAAGAAAAAAATAATGGAAGAAAAAAATTTATCTTCCGCCGCGCGCCATCTTGGCTCGCGAGATGTCGCCTGCTTTGTCTACGAAGTAGAGGAATCCGCCCTGCTTCTTGACGCCGACTTTCGCTACCATCTCTGCTTTTCCTGGCTTGCCCTTTCGGCCTCTTGCCATCTTCGCGCGGGAGACATCTCCTTTCTTGTCTACGAAATAGAGATATCCTTCTGCTTTCTTAACTCCTACTTTTGCTACTTTTTCTGCCATTTTGGTGTCCTCCTTTAGTTCTTAGAGGCGAAAAGTTTCCCCCTTTGCCCCGTCGATAATTATCAAACTCGACAAATGATTAAAAATCTTGATTGTTTATAAAGTTTTCTTTTTTGTCGTCGAGAATCGTCAATAAATGGCCTGATTTATCGTCTATGAACGTATATTATCTGAGAGTCTTGACCGCTCAAAAACGTAAGTTGTCGGGAATATCAACGAGAAGCGTGAGTCTTGCGTTTTCGTGAAGTTGATGAAGTACGTTTTTTTGCTGGTTTGTTCGTCGATTTAACGGCTTTTGCCGGCTGTTTGTGCACGTCATTGATGAACCAGCATGGTTCGAGAAGCTTGTTGAGTTCTCCTGCTTTTTCCATCGCGTCCTTATATATGGCTGCGATTTCTTCATTGGTTGGATCGGGAAGGCGTTCGAGTTCTTTGGCTCGGGCGAGCGCTTTTAGTATCTCTTTTTTCATAATGCCTTGTAAGGCTGTGCGTATTATAAAATTACCGACTTTTGCCTCATATCTTTCCTACATTCTTCTTCCGCCCATCCATCCTCCCGTCTTGCCGTTCTCCCGTCCACCGTTATCCATCCTGCTTCCAGCATACAATAAAGAATAAATACGAATACTCTGCGCAGCTTGTTATGACTAAAGGGCTGATTATCGGCGGGGAATTCGGCAGCATTTTGGTTCGCCAAAAAAGCGAGATGCTTCTTGAGCTTGGCGAGCTATTGATCGCGAAGACCGGCTCGTCAAAGATGCTTCTTCAGGTGTTTGATTTGCTCTACGGCTCTCAATTATCACAGCAGCAGCTTGAACTCATTTCAGGAATGAAGCTTGAGGAGGATGATAAGCTTGATTTGATGGATGCTAAGCTGCGAAATTATGTTTTGGCGAAAGTGAAAAATCTTGCCATACTGGGCGATAGCAAGGCGTCAATGGCTAAGACCTTGCCGTCGTTCTTCACTAAAGTGGAAGGCGTGGTTGCTGATGACGTGAAATTCCTAACCGCTCCGCCAAACGCGCTGGTCCTAGGAAAATTACGTAGCGGTTCGCAGGATGTGGGCGTGACGGTTTCTATTGATGGTCGAAAGGCGCTCAGTCATCATGTTTTGATTGCTGGGACGACCGGCCGTGGAAAGAGCGTGTTTATGACGAACTTGTTGTGGGATTGTCTTGACAAGGAGTTCGCATCAATGCTCGTGCTTGACCCTCACGATGAATATTTTGATAAATTAAGGCTCCATCCTTTGGCAAGAGAGAATTTGTTATACTATTCTGAAGCTCCGCACAATGGCGGCCGAACTCTTAAAATCAACATCGCTGAATTGACTCCTCGGCATTTTGATGGCGTGTCTGATTGGAGTGATGCGCAAAGCCAGGCGTTGCACGCGTTCTATAATTCGTATGGACAACGATGGATAGAGGCGGTTATGAAAGATGAATCGCCCGGCCACGGCTTTATGGAAGGAACTCTCGCTGTGGTTAAACGCAAGATTATGCAGCTGCTTCGCCTTGATGTGGACCAGCAAAAAGAGATTACTTGCAAAGGAGTGTTTGACACTATCGCAGGTTCAACCACTATTCCGGATATTGTTTCTGCTTTGCAGGAGGGCAAAATCGTTATCATTGACACTAGTTCGTTTTACGGCAGTGTGGAGATTCTTATCGGCAGCATGATTGCGCACCAGATTCTTGACCGTCATAAAAAATACGAGCTTTCGCAGATGCAGTCAAGGCCTGTTGTGAGTGTTGTTCTTGAGGAGGCTCCGCGTGTTCTTGGCAGGGATGTGCTTGAGCGCGGGCCGAATGTGTTTTCGACGATCGCAAGGGAGGGCCGCAAGTTCAATGTTGGGCTTGTGGCGATAACCCAGCTTCCTTCGCTGATTCCAAGGGAGGTTTTGGCGAATTTGAACACGAAAGTTATTTTTGGAATTGAGCTTCGTCCTGAGCGTCAGGCGATTATCGAGAGCGCTTCGCAGGATTTGAGCAGTGATGACCGAAACATCGCAAGTTTAGATAAGGGAGAGGCGCTGGTCTCAAGCAGTTTCTTGCCATTCGCGATGCCGATAAAAGTTATGCCTGAAGAACACAGACCGCAGTCTCCTTCACGCACGGGTTTCGCTGGTTTGGCGAAGGGCTTAAATAACCGGTGATGGGAAAAGGCGTTATGACTGTTGTTTTATTCACAGGTCGTGAGCATCGTGTGCGAAGGCGCGAGACTATTTTGAATCCGCCCCAAGGCGTCGAGTTCAGGACGTTGCAGTCTCTTGAGTCGATGAAGAAGGATTATCAATTGACTAACGTGCGGGGCAATCCGTTCGTAGAGAAAATCAAATCGTTGTTTTTCTATAACAATCGGATTTCGCGAAAAAACCTTAAGGGTGTGGACCTTATTTACTCTCCTGGCTTTTTGGTCTTGAACAGATTTCCGTTCGTTGTCGAGATTGATAACGTGGCCGTTCTTGCGTATTACAATCTTACACTCTTAAGACTGCTAAAGCCGTTCATCAGGTGGCGGTTGAAATCGAAATGGTGTGAAGGAATCGTTTGCATTAGTGAAGCTGCGAGAAATAGTGTTGTGAATTTTTTCAAGAATGATGAGATTTCCAAGAAGTGCTCTGTTGTCTATCCGTTCGTGCAACAAGAAACTGTAACTAAGAGCAAAAGCGACAAAGTTCGGTTTTTGTTTATTTCTTCGAATTTCTATTTGAAGGGAGGCAAAGAAGTTGTTGATGCGTTCCTTGAGGTTGAGAAGCTTGTGCCTGGTGTGACTCTGATGATTTTGACAAAAACTGCTGAGTTGACAGGTGAGACAAAAGTGAAAATAACCTCGTCGAAGAGTATCGTTCTGCGCGAAGCGAATTTGGATAAGGCGGCGCTTTTCAGGGATGTTTATTCTAACGCGGACGTGTTTGTTTTGCCCACGTATCAGGATAGTTTTGGCATGGTGTATTTGGAGGCGTTAAGCGCGGGGCTTCCGGTTATAGCGACAGATATGTTTGCTGTGCCGGAAATGGTTATTGATGGAAAGAACGGGTTCGTATGCAAAAGCCCCATTTCATATTTCACGGATGAGTTTCTTCCGAACAAAAATTGGTGGACAAAGGACAAGGCGGCATACGCACGAGAGCACTCGTTTGGGTTTGTGAAAGATTTTTTGGTTAAGAAGATGCTTAATCTGGCAAAAGATGCGAAACTGCGTCAGAAAATGAGCGAAGAATCTATTAAATTATTGAAAGAACGATTCAATGATGAGCTGCGCAAGGAATCTTTGGGCGCAGTGCTTAGAATGAATCGACTGTGATTCCGTCTGCTTCGAGTTGTTTTCTGTTGAGAGTGTTTTTGATATCGATTAGAAGTGGCTTGTCAGGCATCCATTTTTTTAAATCTGCAGCGGTTAGTTTCTTGTATTGATTGTGTGATACTGCGATTATTACTTGGTCTAGTTTGCTTATCTTTTCAAATGGAGTTAGAGAAACTCCGATTTCGTGTTGGACCATTTCCGGTTCGTCCATCACGAATGAGTCGTGGACGAGTACGTTGGCTCCTTTCTTTTTGAGTTCAGATATGATTTCCGCGACTTTGCTGTTTCTGCAGTCTTTGCAGTTTTCTTTGAACGTTACTCCTAATACTAGGATTGTGCTGTTTTTGACTGCTTTTCCTGCGATATTTAGCTGTTCGCCGGCAAGTTCTACTACGTGGCGCGCCATACTGTCATTAGTCTTGCGCGAGGCTAGGATTAAGTCAGGATTGTATCCTAGTTCTTGCGCGCGGTGAGTGAGGTAATACGGATCAACTCCTATGCAGTGCCCGCCGACAAGTCCGGGTGAGAATTTTTGGAAATTCCATTTGGTTCCTGCGGCGTCAAGAACATCTTTTGTCTGAATGCCTATTTTGCGGAATATTTTTGAGAGTTCATTCATGAGCGCGATGTTCATGTCGCGCTGTGTGTTTTCTATTACTTTGGCGGCTTCAGCGACTTTGATATTTGCTGCTTTGTAGACTCCTGCTTTGCACACGCTTGAATAGACTGCGGATACTCGTTCGAGTGTTGGTTCGTCTTGTCCTGAGATTACTTTGATGACTTTGTCTATTGCGTGCTCGCGGTCTCCAGGGTTGATTCTTTCAGGGCTGTATCCGAGCTTGAAATCTTCATACATTTTAAGGCCGGATACTCGTTCGATTATGCGTCCCATTACATCTTCGGTGACTCCTGGATAGACTGTGCTTTCAAGAACTACGACTGCTCCTTTTTGTATATTCCGCCCTATTGCTTCGGCGGCTTTTTCAACTGGAGTTAAATCGGGTATGTTTGCTTTTGTGACTGGTGTTGGCACGGTGACGATGATGAAAGTCGCTTCTTTGAGCCGTGATTCGTCGGTTGTGTATTCTATTTTCACCGCTTTCAACTCTTCAGGAGTGTGCTCCAAGCTCCAATCGTGGTTAAGGCTTAATTGTTCTATTCTTCGTGTACTGATATCATAGCCAATTAGCTTGTAATTCTTGGCGAGGTGTAACGCGAGAGGAAGCCCCACGTATCCCATTCCTGCGATGCCGATGATTTCTTGCATGCGAGATGCGATTAGATGTGTGGTATTAAAGCTTTATTAGTGTGGACTATAAATGATTAAAAAGAGAATTGCGGTGCTATGATTCATGAAATTCGCCCATCTTTCAGATTGTCATATTGGCGGCTGGCGTGAGCCGAAACTGCGTTTGGCTAATGCTGATTCGTTTTGTCTTGCGATAGGAAAATGTATTGCTGAGCGAGTGGACTTTGTTCTTATCTCGGGCGATTTGTTCGATACCGCTATACCTGCAATCGACAGTCTCAAAATGGCTGTTGAGCAGTTGAAAAAGCTTAAAGACGAACAAATTCCTATTTATATCATCGCAGGAAGTCATGATTTTTCGCCTAGCGGAAGGACTATGCTTGATGTGCTTGAGCAGGCGGGGCTTGCAGTAAATGTCGCAAGGGGCGATGAGCTTGCTGACGGCCGTGTGCGTTTGCACTTCACAATTGACCCGAAGACGAAAATTAAAATCACGGGAATGATTGGCAAGAAGGGCGGTTTGGAGTCTGGCTATTATCATTATCTCGCTAAAGAATATTTAGAGAACGAGCAAGGTCCGAAGATTTTCTTGTTCCACAGCGCTTTGGCCGAGCTTAAGCCTAAAGGAATGGAGAAGATGGAGGCTATGGCTGTTAGCTTGATGCCGCAGGGTTTTGATTATTACGCCGGCGGCCACGTTCACGTTGTGAACAAAGTTAGCTTGGACAAATACAAAAACATTGTTTACCCTGGCCCGATTTTTCCGAATAATTTTTCCGAGCTTGAGAAGTTGAAGAACGGAAGTTTTGTTTTGGTCAAAGATTGGCAGATAGAGCACGTTCCTATTGTTGTTTATCCGCAGGTGAGTATTGAGGTTGATGCTGAGCAAAAAACGCCAAGTGAGACAGTCAGTTCTATTAAGGAGCGCATTCTGAAAAATAATCTTAAGGATGCTATTGTTACACTTCGCGTTTTTGGTTGTCTTAAACAGGGGCGTCCGTCTGACATTCCTTGGAACGATTTGTTGCATGACGCTTACGCAAAAGGAGCATATTGCGTGTTAAGAAACACTTTCGCTTTGACAAGCAAAGAGATAGAAGTTATCATGGTGAAAGAGGCGAATGTTGAAGAAGTTGAGTCTTCTCTTCTCAAGGAGCACGCGTCTCAATTCAAGCTTTCAGAAAAAGATGTTGAGGATTCAAGAAAGCTCATGCAGGTTTTGTCTGCTGAAAAGAAAGATGGCGAGCGGGTGAATGATTTTGAAGCGAGGTTCGTGCAGGAGTGCGATGTTTTATTCGGAGGTTGTTGAATGAGCTTATGTACTATAATTGGAGTTGGACCTGGAATCGGACTTTCTGTCGCGAAAAAGTTCGCGCGGGAAGGGTTTGATATTGCGCTTGTTTCAAGAGATGAAGAGAAAATGAAGAAGTATGCTCGTGAGTTCACATTGAAAGGAACGAAAGCGCGGGGGTTCACAGCAGATGCGGGCTATTTTGATTCGCTTCGAATGACATTCTCTCAAATCGAATCATGGATGGGTCATACTGATGTTCTTGTTTACAACACGGCCATTGTAGCTAAAAGTTCTCCAACGTCTATCACCGGCGAAGAGTTCATGGCTGAACTGCAGGCGGATATAGGCGGGGCGTTTGTCGCAGTACAGCAAATCCTGCCATCAATGGAAAGAAAAGGAAATGGAACCCTTTTGTTCACGGGCGGAGGATTTGCGCACGATCCGAGCCCAAGGTTCACTGCGCTCAGCGCTGGCAAGGCTGGTTTGTGGAATCTATGTATGAATCTTGCGAAAGAGTATGAACCTAAAGGAATCCACGTTGCGACAGTGAGCGTGTATGGCAAAGTTGCGCCTAACACTGCGTATGATCCTGACAAGATAGCAGGAGAGTTCTGGAGATTATATTCTCAGCCCAAAGAAGAGTGGGAACGGGAAATCCATATTCGGTAAACTTTCCAATAAATCTGAAGATAGTTTTAAATAGCTTCAAACCACAAATAACTGTATGGAAACAGTTCAAGTGTTGAAGAAGAAGCCGAGCGTCGACGAGTTGAGAGATGATGTTTTGTTGCAGCTGAAAATGGCTCTTGAAGACATCAAGGCGGGAAGGGTAAAACGAGTTCGTTAACGAATGTGTGAAAGATATTCCTCTTTGTTCAAAAGGGTTTCCTCAATTATTCTTTGTTGTTCTTTTTTGGACCCATAGGCGACAATGAGGGCTTTACTCGTTTGAGCATTGATGAAATAATAAAGTCGGTTTGAGCCGAGTCTCTTTTCTCGAAAAAAATCGAATCTTAGCGGCTTGCCGAGGAATAAGTTTTCCTTTAATTGAATTTTTACTTTTTCAATCCACTCTTTTTCAAAAAGGCTTAAGTTTTTCGAGAAATTCCGTAAATGAATCAACTTCATAAATTTCATTCATAAACCGCACAAGACGCCGGTCCTCTTTAAGTTTGACTGAGAAAAGTATGGATAATTTACTAATTAGTTCAGAAAAAAATCTATTTAAGTAGTCCTTTCAGTAATTCTTTCACGACATTCGGGGCAGCGGTTCCCTTTGTCGCCCTCATTACTTGTCCTATTAGGAACATGAGTGATTTTTCTTCGCCTTTTTTGTAGTCTTCGACTGCTTTCGGATTGTTTTTTATTGCGTTTTTGCAGGCGTTTTTGAGGGCTCCTTCGTCTGCTACCATTGCAAGGTTATTTTCTTTGACGTATGCTGCGGGCAAGAATTTCTTTGTTGCCAATTGTTCTATTATGCGTTGTCCTATCCTGTCAGTTATTTTTTTCTCAAGTATGAGCTTGAAGAGTTTTATTAGAGAGCTTGATTCGAATGCTGTTTCTTTGAGTTCTTTGCGTTCATCGTTGAGTATGCGAAGCACTTCTCGCCTGACCCATCGTGCGCTAAAGATTGGCTCGCATTGTTTTGCGATTGTTTCAAAAAGGACTGCTACGTCTAGGTTTGCAGCGATTATGCGTGCGTCGTCTTTATCAACGCTCAAATCTTTTATCCATCTTGCCGCGCGCTGCTCTGCAAGTTCAGGGATGCTTTGTTGCACGCTACGCACCCATTCAGAGGATATCTCGAAAACAGGAAGGTCCGGTTCAACAATGTAACCATAATCCTCTTCAGTCTCCTTGCTTCGCATGAATATTGAGACTCCTTTCTCTGCGTTCCACCCTCTCGTTTCAAGCTTGACTTCGTTTTGTTTTTGTCGCTCGATTTCGTATTGGAGTGCGCGTTCTATTTCTTTGAAGCCGGTGATATTTTTGAGTTCGACTCGAGTATAGTTTCTTTCTTTTATGCTGATGTTTGCGTCTGCTTTGACGACTCCGTTGTTGACATCATAAACGCCAAGATAGCCTAAGATGTTGAGTAGCTTTTTTAAAAATTCTCTGGCTTCCGCAGGGCTATTCATATCCGGCGCTGTGACGATTTCGCAAAGCGGTATTCCGCTTCTGTTGTAATCGATAAGAACGCTTGCGGCTTCGTGTATCAAGGCTCCGGGGTCTTCTTCTACGTGCACTCGTTGTATGTGGATTACTTTGCCGTTGTCTAAAACGATTGCTCCGTTGCTTCCGAGCGGGACTTCATATTGTGTTGTTTGGAAGTTTTTTGGCAGGTCTGGATAGAAGTATGTCTTTCTGCTGAACGTGACTGTTGGTGCGATTGTGCATCCTAGCGCTAGCGCGAGTTTTGCCGCGAATTCAAGCGCTTTTTCGTTGAGCACTGGTTTGCTTCCTGGATGTCCAAGGCATGTTGGACAGATTGCAGTGTTTGGTTCTGAAGCGTTAGTTGGGCAGCTGCAAAATAGTTTTGTCTGCGTGTTTAATTGCACGTGGATTTCAAGTCCTATGATGACGTTTTCAGTGAAGTGCATTTGATACCTGTAGCATTTTTTGTTCTTGGAAGTGGTTGGCTGTTATCATGATGCCTATTGGTAGTTTGTTTGATTCACCGCAGGGCAGGCTTATGTGCGGCAACCCCGCCAGATTGGCAGGAACGGTCAGTATGTCCATCATGTAGTGTTGCAGCGGCGTTAATTGCTTTAATTCTTCGAATGTTGGTGCGACAAGCGGCATTGTGGGTGTTATGAGAACATCGACGTTTTTGAATGCCATGTGGTATTCTTGGATGATTTTGGTTCTAACTTGGGCTGCTTTTGTGTAGAATGCGTCGCGGTGTCCAGCCATTCTCGCGAATGTTCCAAGTAGTATTCTTCGTTTGGCTTCATCGCCGAGTTGGCTTGTTCGCACTCGTGAGAAGTATTCATTGTAAGTTCCGCTGAGTTGTTCGCTTGCTCCGTATCTTAGTCCGCAGTATTTGGCAAGGTTTGTTGAGGCTTCGGTCATCGCGAGCGTGTAATACGATGAGAGTCCGTAGTTCATTGATAGTGGTAGGCTTAGTTCTATTCTGCGCGCGCCTATTTGTTCTAGTTTATAGACTGCTTCAAGGATTGTTTTGCGAACATTGTTATCCATTTGTTCGTTGAATGCTTCTTTGACTATTCCTATTCTAAGGCCGGATATGACTCCGGGAACGTCTGCCATGCTTGGAACTGGTAGCTGCGAGCAGGTTGAGTCTTTTGGATCGTGTCCTGATATTATTTCTAGCAATAGCGCTGCATCATTGACGTTTAGAGCCATTGTTCCTATTTTGTCCAGAGAGTTTGCGTAGTCGATTAGTCCGTAGCGTGAGACTCTTGAATATGTGGGTGTGAGTCCTGCGACTCCGCAAAAGCTTGCTGGGTTTGCTATCGATCCTCCTGTGCTTTCTGCAAGAGCGAGGTGTGGGAAGGTTGCTTTTTTGGTGAGGCCCGCAGCGCCTCCTGAACTTCCTCCGCATGTTCTTTTTCTATCGATTGGGTTGAGCGGTTTTTCTATTCCTTTGCCGGTGTTTACGCTAAAGCCTCCGAATCCGAATTCGTCTTGTACGGTTTTGCATAGAATTATTGCGCCTTCATCTATGCATTTTTGGACGGCTGTTGCGTTGAATACTGGTTTGTATCCTTTGAGTATTGCGCTTGATGCCGTGCTTTCTATTCCTTTGACGCAGATGTTGTCTTTGACTGAAACGAATACTCCGAACAATCGTCCTTTTGCTTTGCCGTCTTTTGCTTGTTGTTGGAGTTTTTCAGCCTGTGCTACTGGGTCTGCGAAAGCTGCAGAATAGCGGTATTCTTTGTTTATTTTTTGCGTTTCTTCGAGCGCTTTGTGGGCTTGTTCTAATAGATCGACTGCTCCTTTTTTCGCGGATTCAACGTATTGTTTTATCATAGTGTTTTTGGTCCTTTGAAATAATTGCCTGATGTGTGAGGGCTTAAGCTAAGAGCTTCTTGCGTCGTTAGGCATTCGCCTTTTTCATCAGGTCTTGATGTGTTTTTAATAGGAACTGGGTGGAAACTTGGAGGTACATCTTTTGTGTCAACTTCGTTTAGTTTCTCAAAGTTGGAAAGAATGTCTTTCATTTCCTGCGCGAACTTCTTGATTTCCTCTTCTTTGAGCTTGAGCCGCGCGTTTTCAGCTACTTTTTTGACTATTTCAGGCGTGATATCCATAGAGTGTAGAAAGAACGGTGATGATTTAAAAGGTTTGTGAAGGAAAAACAAATAAAAGGATATGACTGCTCAGCAATGGAACGCATCGCCGTGATCGTACGGGTCGTATGGTTCTGCAGATTCTTGCTGCATTCGCTGTCTTAGTAAAAGTTCACTGTCTATTTTTCGCATTGCCAGTGGCGCGATAAGGACGTAGTCTGTGCCTTCGAGTGGTTTGGCTGTAATCGTATCAAGCGCGGATCCATATGTGTTGAGGCTCTTTTTTATAGTGCCGTCTTCGAAGATAACATAGGGTCTGGACGTATCCTTGCCGTCGTTGAACTGAAATCCATTTCTATCAAGAACATCCAGCGGTCCTAAATATAAATCAACCGTTGGAAACGGGTCCAGTTTGCTCGCGTGCTGTCTGACAATTTCGCACAGGTCTAGGTATGTTTTGTTCATTATTTCTTCGAATGCTTCGGGGGTTTTTCCTGCGCGTTTTAACAAGCTCAAATAGGATTCTCTCGCCCAAAAATCGTTCGGATTTTCTTTAACTGCTCTTTTTGCGGCGATAAGTTGTTCGTCTGTCATTTTGAATTAGCACCTCCACCACTCATCACCGCCGGTGGGCTCAAATCCAACAATAGGAGGTTCGGGAGGTGGCGTGCTTTTGGCCAAGCTTCTGCGTTCGTACTCTTTATTGATCGCGGATATTGCATCACCGGCATTCGCAAGATATGCGGCTGTTTCCAGGTTTCGTCCATTTCGAATGTCTACCATGGAATGGTATCTTCGTCCTAAAGAACGGTCAATTATTATACAATCCATTATGATGGAATCAGGCAAGAGAATGTAAACCCTTTTTGTGTTATACTGATTTTGGCGATATCCAAAGGAAAGGCCGGCATGGTAGATAACTTCTTCTTCCCTTGTACCAGGATCAGGATATACTCTGACCGTGGGAAATGGATCAAGCCCAGTCACTGAAATTTTAATTGTTTCAAAAACATCAGCGTATGCCTTTTGTATTACCTCATTGATGAATTGCGCATGGTTGCCAGTCCGTTTAAGCGCGCTTAAATATCTTTCCCGCGAATATGGATCATTTTGGCTTTTCTTCGCCGCCCTTTCCGCATTTCTTAATTTTTCATCAGTCATGTTTCCTCCTAGACCCATTCATTCTCGTTTGTTTTGATGTTCATTCCTAGCGCCTGCATGGCTATCCATTTGGCTTTGCCCGAAGGCCAGGTTGGATGCGCTTGCACAAGTTTACTGTGAAGTGCAGCTAACTGTTTTTGTGACTCCTGTTGATGCTTCAACTCGTTCATTGGATGTCCGCCTCCAAGTCGTTTCTTTTGCCTTTTTCAGTGATTTTTCTGTAGAAAAATCGCTCTCCCTCAGCTGATATCCCAGTAGGAAACACTCTTCCGAGGATACTATGTTCATCCAGGAGAATATCCACTGTTGGTCCATTTTGTGAACTTTTGAATACATAGATTGAGTCGTGTCCGTGTCCATATTGAGAGGTCTGGATTCCAATGATTGCGACATCCGCGTTCTTCGCGATGTAAAGGTCTGATGATGAACCATGTATTCCCCTCTTTCGCAGAAGATTTCGTTGATGTTCAGCAAGCTCTTCAAATTGTTGCCGAGGAGTAAGGTCTGGCAAGTGTTCCTGCTCGAGTCTTTCCTGTTGTGTTAGTTGTTTTTGTTCTTCGGGTGTCATCGTGTTTCCTCTTGCGCGGATCAGTGTAGGTCGATAGTGTATTCAGGATAGTTTTCTTTGAGCACTCGTTGAACAAGTGTTAGATCGGGTCTTCCGTAGGACCCGCTTTCTCCATGAGTCTCGATTTTTTTCTCTTCTGTGTTTATGGTAAGGTATCCTCCGCCAAGAGGGCGAAATGTTTGTTCGCTGCCAAGTCGTCTACTGTATGCTGAAGCGATATCCTTGTGCCATTCATAACGCATTGATACTACGACAAGTTTTTGTTCTTCTTTGCCCCGAACCAATCCAAGCACGTATTTTGCTGAACTGTTGTGTTCTATGATTGCTGCTGTTGGTATTTTATCGTTCATTGTTTTCACTCCGGCCTTGCGACCTTCTTAAGGCGCAGAGAGGGGCCTCATAAATATTTGTTGAAGAATATTCTACAACAGTAAGGCTTAAAAAGAATAAGGTGATTTTAGTGCGTATGGAACTTATAGCGGGTCTTGAGAGGCTTAATTTCAGCGTGAATGAGAGTAAGGTCTATCTCACTTTGCTTCGTATTGGAGCTTCACTTGCAGGAAGGATTGCAAAGGAGGCTCAGCTTGATAGGAGCAGCACGTATAATGCGCTTAAGCTTCTAATTGAGCGCGGCATTGTCTCAACCGTATTCGAGAACAAGCGCACGACGTACGTTCCTGCTGACCCGAAGAAGATTATTGATTATTTCAAGGAGAAAGAGGAGCTGGCGTCGGCGCTTATTCCGTCGCTTAGGGCTCAATACGCTGTTTCGAAGGAGAAAAAGAATTTGACTTTGTTTCAGGGCTATCGCGGTCTTAAGACGATTTTCCAGGACATTCTTGATTCTGTGGGCAAAGACGATGAATATTTGGTTATGGGAAGTGAAGGCCAGTTCCGCGACAGGATGCCTCATTACGCTCCGTTGTTTAGGTCATTGAAGGAAAAGAAGGGTATGAAGACTAAGATGCTTATTCGCGAAGGTCGCACTAAAAGAAGCAGGGCCAGATA
>Ga0209542_10006458_pt1 | contig 22800 bp, 22 predicted proteins | sample RifCSPhighO2_01_FD_184028 | JGI IMG/M metagenome (GOLD analysis project Ga0209542, IMG submission 184028) | Soil microbial communities from Rifle, Colorado - Rifle CSP2_plank highO2_0.1 (SPAdes) (version 2) | ecosystem: Environmental > Terrestrial > Deep subsurface > Rock core/Sediment ... | reverse complement strand
CGTTTTTTTGAAGCTCTTTTATTTTTCGAGCGATAGCTAAAAGTTTGCCGTTTTCCGTCTGGAAAATTAAATCATTTTTATCGGTCCTTCCGGAAGGTTTATTGGTAGGGATGGCGACGGTGTTAAGTCCATAAACCTTGTAGAATTCCTCGGAAGAAGTAATGGCCGTACCGGTCATACCGGAGAGTTTTTCATACATTCTAAAATAATTTTGATATGTAATTGAAGCAAAAGTGCGGCTCTCTTTTTGAATGCTTACATTTTCTTTGGCTTCAATGGCTTGGTGCAAACCTTCAGACCAACGCCTGCCAGGTTGGAGTCTGCCCGTATAAGAATCAACGATGACTATTCCGTCTTCCTTAACTACATAATCTTTATCTTTGTGATATAAAGCTTTGGCTTTGATCGCGGTTTCCAGGTGATGAACAAGTTTTATACCGCCTTCCGCACTTCCAGTACCTCCGGCATAAATATTTTGCAGACCCAATATTTCTTCCGCAAGGCTTATACCTTCATCAGTCAAAAGCACAGCATGCATTTTTTCATCAACGGTATAATGATCGTTTTCTGTTAATTTGTCAGCTACCGCGGAAAACTTCTTATAGTAAGAGTCGGAATCTGTAGTAGGTGCGGAAATAATAAGCGGAGTCCTGGCTTCGTCTATTAATATAGAATCTATTTCGTCTACAATGGCAAAATGGTGCTTTTTTTGCCTGACACTTTCGTATTTATATTCAAGGTTGTCACGCAGGTAATCAAAGCCAAATTCGCTGTTGGTGCCATAAGTAATATCGGCTTCATATGCCTGTACTCGACTGCAAGGTTTTAAAAACTCATGAACGATATGGAAAGAACCCTTCTCGTCTCTTTCTTTATCTTTGTCGGTATGCTCCGAGTCATAAATAAAAGAAGATTCATGAGCAATGACGCCCACTTTTAATCCAAGAGCATCATAAATCTGCCCCATCCAAGCAGTATCGCGGCGAGAGAGATAATCATTGACCGTAACCACATGTACCCCTTTGCCCTCCAAAGCATTGAGATAAGCTGGAAGTGTTGCCACCAAAGTTTTACCTTCTCCCGTACGCATTTCAGCGATACCTCCTCTGTGCATAATTATGCCTCCCAAAAGTTGAACATCAAAATGTCTTTCTCCTAATGTTCTTTTAGACGCTTCGCGTACGCAAGCAAAAGCTTCCGGCAAAATATCTTCCAATGTTTCCTGCCTGCCGGCAGGCAGGCCCCCGTTGAGTCTTTCTTTGAATTCAACTGCTTTCCCTTTCAGTTCTTCATTGGATAATTTAGAAATAATTTCTTCAAAACCATTTATTTTTGGAACTAAAGGTGATATTTCCTTTATATAACGTCTGCTTTGGTCTCCGAATATTTTGTTCAAAAATGACATAATAGCCCAATAATACCATAAATTAAGGGGTTTTCCTTATAAAAGTATGTTGTCGCGTGGACGGCGGAAGCTATCTCCAAAACAAATGTCTATGTGAGTGCGAACCGCCGCCCGCGCCACGACACACACTCATTATATCAAACAAAATAAAAACGAAAATACCACCCTTCGGTGGCACTTTCGTAGACATATTTGTGCTGAAAATTGCTTTCCCGCACTCACCTCACAAGCATATCACAAACCAAGACTAATTGCAAATTTTAGACTGGCAAACTGTGCACAAGAAAAGTTAGGGATTCCGGCACTCTACGAGTATCTTCACCCTACAGGTTACGACAGTCTACGACTACCTCCACTAGGGGTTTCGGCCTGCTTTTATCTGGTCTATGTAGTACTCCCCTTGATCTTTGAAGGAAGGATTCAATTTTATTATATCTTCCAATGTTTGTATGGCATCTGCCCTATTTCCCACCTGAAGATAGGCAGCGGTGAGAGTAATCCTGTGCTCAAGATTCTCCGGGTCAAGTTCAATCCGTCTTTTTGCCACTGCAATTATCTGATCATATTTTTTAAGAGCCAAGAGTATATTCAAGTATCCATCATTGAAGATGATATCGGATTCTGGTACTCCTTCTAAAATTTGGTCTGAAAGAGTTTTCTCACCAGAAGCAAGGAGAACCAGACCGTACAAAAGTTTGGTTTGATTATATGACAGATCAAGTTCGTAGGCTATCTTGGCATTCTGCAGAGCTGCATCGGTCTTACCATCGGATAAAAGATTGTTAACAAGTTCAAAATATATCTGTTGTTTCTTAGGAGAAAGTTTCTGGGCATCAGTAAGTTGTTCTACAGCTCTGCCATACCAGCCAAATCTTGAAAGAAAAATGCCATAAAACAGTTTGTAGCGAGCATCGTCTGGGTCAACTTGCAATTGTTTTACGAAAGATTTATCTATAAGATCAAAGATTTGCTGTTTTAATTCGGTGCTGGCATTTGGATTTGCAGCAATACCCATAGCCGTTTGCGATATGTGCTCTAAACTCTCTGAGAAGCCCATGCCGTAACCAGCGAGAGGTTTAGTATAAACATCTATTGTTCCTATGGTATTTGCACTGTCTAATTTTAAGACAGCAAGAAGTTCTCTGTTTTGCTGCCATGGCAGATAAATAACAAAATATATAACAGCTGCCGTTAAAATAAGTGTTAATGCTTCTATGACGGGCTTCATTACATCACTTTCAAATATTTTTCTGATTCTTATGGAAATTTTATCCCACAAAGACAGGCTTGTCTCTGTCGAATGGGAATGAATATAAGCAATAACAGTGAAAAATAATATGTAGCTACTTATTTGGTCAAAAACAAAAAGATTATTAAAAACATAAGCGGAGATTAACCCGAGCATTATAGCTTTTTCATTTTTAGACAAATTTTCACCTTTGGATCTAAAAATATAAAAAAGCAAAGCTAAAAAAATAGAAGCGTAAGCAAGCAAACCTAACGCCCCGCCGGCAATAAGCCAATCAAGAGGGGTGCTGTGAGCACGGTCAAACCAAGGTTCTTGGTTATACATTCGCGGATCATAATACTTATTGAATACAAAATTGAAGCCTTCTTGTCCCCAACCCAAGATAGGTTTTTCTATAAATCCTTTCCAAGCCATCGGCCAGACGAAATATCTACCCTGAGTTTCAAGCTCGGAAAATGAAAGGGAGGCAAACCTGCTAAGTACCGGGCTCCTTTGAACAAAAGAAGTATTTTTGAGTGCAATAAATAAACCTATAAAGATAACAAGGCCAACAATCCCAACCAAGGCAACTTTTCTTATCTTATCTCCTTTCTCTGATTTAAATAAAAGATATATAAAAGTTACTAAAATTCCTCCGATAAGACCCAGTATAGCCCCTCTGGTTGCTGTAAAATATAAGACGACTAGATCCATTAAGGCAACGACTGCAAGTAAAATCTTCTTCCATTTTTCTTTATTAAATCTGACGAAAAGAAGCGAAGCGAAAAAGATATGGAAAACCATATAAATAGCAAGATAAGAGGCATTGCCTAAGGTGCCATCTACTCTCACTCCGCCCTGATTGATGGTGACCTTGCCGGCAATTTGAAGAAAAGAATAAATCGCCATTATGGCCGAAGCACCAAGACTGGTAGCCAAAAGTTTGTTCCATACCTCTTGAGTTTTCAGCATTGACCCCATCACAAAGAAAAGAGCTCCGAGGTGCAAAAGAGTGATGTACCCTTCCATTCTTTCATAATTGCTCCAAAAAGCTTTGAAAGAATTTACACCAAAAAAATCAGCCACACCCATAACCACAAGAAATGCAACTAAAGCCCCTAATATCCAAGAAAATTTTGGGCGGTATGATTCATCTCTTATGGCAAGAACCAACCAAGTAGCAAAAATTATTTCAACTATGAGTCTGAAAACAAAAGCTTTGCCGGTAATAAACGGGAAAAAAAGCGAAGAAGCGACAACAAATGGAACAAACGGTATAGCAAATAAACCAGTTAAAATAATATAACGTAGGTGATTGTTGGACATAAATCCCATATTAACACAAATGGGCAAATATGCTAAGGTTGTCCCATGAAAAAGGCACTAATAACAGGCATCACCGGTCAAGACGGTTCCTATTTGACTGAATTGCTTCTTGAAAAAGACTACGAGGTGCACGGCATTATCCGCCGATCTTCCAGTTTCAATACTTCTAGGCTTAGCCATATTTATCAGGACCCTCATGAAAAAAACAGGAAGTTAATACTCCACTATGGTGATCTGGCAGATGCAGAGAATATAAGAAAAATTATTTTCTCTGTTAAACCAGACGAAATATATAATATGGGAGCCCAGTCACACGTCAGAATATCTTTTGATATCCCAGAATACACTACCAATATCACTGCCTCGGGAACACTTAGAATGCTTGAGGCTATAAGAGATTTCGAGCAAGAATTTAAAAGAAAGATTAAATTCTATCAAGCAAGCTCCAGTGAAATGTTTGGCGCAGCTCTCTCTCCTCAAAATGAGAAAACCCCTTTTTATCCACGCAGCCCATATGGATGTGCTAAAGTTTTTGCTTTTCACATAACCAAGCTTTACCGGGAGGCTTACGGGATTTTTGCTGTTAATGGAATTTTGTTCAATCATGAGAGTCCTAGACGAGGAGAGACTTTTGTTACCAGAAAAATAATCCGAGGTATTACAAGGATAAAGGCTGGATTGGATAAAAAAATATATTTAGGAAATCTTGAAGCTAGAAGAGATTGGGGTTACGCTCCAGAATATATGGAAGCAACTTATCTTATGATGCAACATAAAAATCCAGATGATTTTGTTATCGGTACCGGCAAAAGTCACTCGATTAGAGAATTTTTAGAGATTGCCTTTAAAGAGGCTGGTCTCGGAGATTATAAAAAATATATAGGTATAGACAAAGGGTATTACCGCCCAACTGAAGTAGATCATCTGGTTGCTGACATCTCTAAGGCAAAAAAAGTTCTTGGTTGGAAGCCTAAAACATCTTTAAAAGAACTCATCAAAATTATGTTGGAAGCAGAAAAAATAGAGCTTAAATATGAATCTAAAAAATAAAAAAATACTCGTTACAGGTGGAGCTGGGTTTCTCGGTTCATTTGTTGTACGAGAATTAATTAAGAAAGGAGTTTCTCCAAAAAATATAACCATCCCCCGATCAAAAAATTGTGATCTTCGCATTTTCAAAAATTGTCTCCGAGTAGCAAAAAATCAAGACGTTGTCATCCATCTGGCGGCTAAAGTAGGAGGTATCGGATTAAATCATGAGAAACCAGGTGAATTATTTTATGATAATTTGATTATGGGAGTTCAGATGATGGAAGCAGCTAGGCAGACGGGTGCTAAGAAATTTGTCGCTATTGGCACCGTCTGCGCTTATCCAAAATTCGCAAAAGTTCCCTTCTCCGAACTTGAACTCTGGAATGGCTACCCGGAAGAAACTAACGCTCCATACGGTTTAGCCAAAAAAATGCTTTTAGTTCAATCTCAAGCATATCGGCAGCAGTATGGGTTTAATGCCATTTATCTTTTACCAGTCAATCTCTACGGTCCGGGAGACAATTTTGATCCCAAGAGTTCTCATGTTATATCTGCGCTCATTAAGAAAGTTGCCGATACCCAAAAAGTTGGTAAAAATTTCATTGAGGTGTGGGGTACAGGCAAAGCTTCCAGAGAATTTTTGTATGTGGAAGATGCAGCAAAAGGCATCGTCTTGGCTACAGAAAAATATGACAAACCGGATCCGGTAAATCTCGGCTCCAGCAAAGAAATCACAATCAAAAATTTAGTGAAAACAATCTGTGCCCAGATGAAATTTAAAGGCGAGATTCGCTGGGATCCCACCAAGCCGGACGGCCAGCCGCAACGTAAACTTGATGTAAGCCGAGCCAAAAAAGAATTTGGGTTTTCTTCTAAAACAGATTTTGAAACAGGTCTTAAAAAAACCATTGAGTGGTATAACAAAAAGTAGAAAAAATTCGTTATTTCTGTTATTATATTTCAGATTATGGAAACAACGGTTATAAGACCTCGTAAAACTTTTAGTCTGAAGGATATCAAAGAACTTTGGCAATACAAAGAGCTTTTATATTTTTTCACATGGCGAGATTTGAAAGTGCGCTATAAGCAAACATTTATAGGAGTAGCCTGGGCCATATTTCAACCTCTCATTACTATGATAGTTTTTTCCATATTTTTTGGAGGACTAGCCAAAATACCATCCGACGGAGTACCTTACCCTATTTTTGTTTATGTAGGCCTTTTATTTTGGCAGTTTTTCTCTAGCGCTCTTTCAGATACCAGCATGACTCTTATCAGCAATCAATCTATAATAACCAAAGTTTATTTTCCTAGACTTATTTTGCCTGTTTCAAGCGTTATAACAAAATTGGTAGATTTTGCCATCGCTACTTTGATACTGGTGGGTCTTATGTTTTATTACGGATATGTACCCCATATTTCCGGTCTTCTTATTTTGCCCCTACTTCTCCTTATCACTTTTATGACTTCCATTGGACTAGGACTTTTCTTGGCTTCTATAAATGTAAAATACCGAGATGTGAGATATGTCCTACCATTCTTTATACAAATACTTCTATTTCTTACACCAGTTATTTATCCCGCATCAATTGCTGGTAAATATTCTTATCTTTTAGCCATCAATCCAATGATGGGTGTCATTCAAAGCGCTAGAGCAGCCATACTTGGCACTGCACCTATAAATTGGCTACTCATAAATATCTCTCTCTGGGGTACACTAGTGCTTATGATATTTGGAACATATGTTTTTAAGAAAACCGAAAGGTATTTTGCAGATATCATTTAGTTTATAAAGATAAAAGTTATAAAGTTCATAAAGTTAAAGTAAAGATATGAAGATAAATAGATTTGAAGATATCCAAATATGGCAAAAAGCAAAAGAATTAAATTTGTCAATTTACAAATCATTTAATACTTGCAAAGATTTTGGATTTCGTGACCAAATTCAAAGAGCATCTGTTTCTATTATGAACAATATAGCTGAAGGATTTGAAAGACAGGGAAATAAAGAATTCTCAAGATTTCTATTTATATCAAAAGGGTCGTGTGCAGAAGTTCGTTCCATGTTATATTTAGCCCTCGATTTGAAATATATCCCTAAATCTGATTTCGATAATTTTTATAATTTATCAGAAGAAATTTCTAAAATGCTCTCTGGTTTTATTAAAACTTTATAAATTTTTACTTTAAAAACTTTACAAACTTTCTACTTTATGAACTCTATTATAGAAATAAAAAATATTGGCAAGAAATATAACATTACCCACCAACGAGGTGGTTATGTCGCTCTACGTGATGTTTTAATGAATGTGTTTAAATCCCCTTTCTCTTTTCTAAAAACAAAAGCTAAGCGAGTGTCAGGTTTTGAGAAAAAAGAAGAATTTTGGGCATTAAAAGATGTAAATTTAACTGTTCAAAAAGGTGAAGTCGTTGGGATTATAGGAGCAAACGGCGCCGGCAAATCAACTTTGCTCAAAATTCTTTCCCAAATCACCCCCCCGACAGAGGGCGAGGTTATCCTACGTGGCAGAGTAGGCTCTCTCCTCGAAGTCGGCACTGGATTCCACCCGGAACTTACGGGACGAGAAAATATTTTTCTCAACGGCGCAATCTTGGGTATGAAGAAAAAAGAGATAGCTAAAAAATTTGATGAGATAGTTGAGTTCGCCGGTATAGGAAAATTCTTAGATACTCCGGTCAAATATTATTCAAGCGGCATGTATGTCCGTCTGGCTTTCTCGGTAGCCGCCCATATGGAGCCAGATATCTTAATTATCGACGAAGTGCTGGCTGTAGGAGACGCGGAGTTCCAGAAAAAGTGTCTCGGTAAAATGGACGATATCTCTAAAAAGGACGGCAGGACGATCTTATTCGTGAGTCATAATCTGGAGGCGATAAAAAAACTGTGCAGTAGAGGTCTGTTGCTCAAAAATGGCACGGTGGAAATGGAAGGCGAGGTGGAATCACTGATAGCCCATTATATTGGAAATATGACAACTCAAAAGTCATTCACCCCATTCAAGATACAAGAGCTCAATATTCTGGTCACAAAAATCGCACTCAATGCAGAACGGAGCGGAATCATTGTCCCCTTTCAACCCTTGCAGATCGATATTGAATTAGAAGCCGAAAGAGATATTGATACCGTCGGCATACAACTCATGATCTACCACGGAAGTACCAGCAGTCCTCTTTTTGTGACAAACACAAAAACTACTCATAATATTGATATCAAAATCAGGAAAGGGAAAAACACGATTACCTGTCTCATAGAAAATCTTGCGATCTGTGCCGGTACCTATTGGCTTGGTTTTGGCGTTGATGTGCCTTTTGTCCGTTTTTATTACCATGCTATGGAATTGATATCCTTTACTGTCCCTGAGATAATAGCCGCACCAAGATTAGTATCCAATGCTTCATCCTACGGGCAGGTGTATCTTACAAATACGTGGGCCATTAAAAATTAACATCACGATATGCATACCTTAGGAATGCTGCTTAAGACATATCGTGGTGATCTCACCTATGCTGAAAGACTGATCACCAGCTATACAAAACACAATGTGAACAATATTCCTTTATTCATTGTGACTCCACAGTCTGATCTCGGAGCGTTTAAAAAATTTACGAACGACTATATCAAACTTTTGAGTGATGAATCCATTACCACCCACCTCGTTTCTGATGATAACGTTAATGGCATTCAACCGGGATATATAAACCAAGAAATCATAAAACTTGCCTTCTGGGAAAAAAGAGTATGCAAGAATTACGTGTGTCTGGATTCAGATGGTCAATTTATCAGAGATTTTTTCGTTTCTGATTTTATGTATGATGCCGACGTACCGTATACCATCCTTCTTGAAGATAACGAATTAAAAGTCGACCCTGAATATTATCATCAACATTGGCAGGAAAGGGAGAAATGGATACGGAAAATCCAGGAAACACTAGGCCTCATCGATAGAAGAATGCTGACCTGTCATGGTTTTGCTATATTGTCGGCAAAGGTTCTAGAATCTCTTTACAAGAACTTTATGTCACCTCGTCAGTTAACCTACATAGACCTGATACAGATGTCGCCGTATGAATTTTCTTGGTACAATATGTGGCTGCAGAAAGATAATACTATTCCTCTTTATATGAGAGAGTCTGTTTTTAAATGTTTCCATAATCAAAACCAACACCTTGACTATCTGAAGAAAGGTATCACTCTTGCCGATATCGCTAGGGGATATCTCGGTCTAGTGATAAATTCAAATTATTCGAGAAAGTATGGTGTCGTTTCTTATGGTGACGGGAAGAAATATATAATGTCATTGAATGAAATCACTCTATATTCAAAAAATATAGTCAGGTCAATTTTTTTGATACTATACAATAAAATTAAGATATATTTGGTAAAGTTCATGTTTTTAATTCATTTAAAAACAAGATAATGTATGTTTAACAGATTAATCAGATATATTCGCAAATATGGATTCATACACACATGCACAACTGTAGCCATATATAGTTTTAATTTTCTCAATAATAAGAAAAATGATTTTCTCAGTAAATTTTCCGTAGAGTTCCTGATCCACAAAAGGAGAATTAGACTTTCAAAATCCCTTTCAAGACAAATGAACAACACGGTAGGTTATGGTCCTTTTTCAGGTCTTATATTAACAGACTACATATGGAATAGAGTAAACGTCGGAAATAGGTTATTGGGTTTATACGAAAAAGAAGTACTTCAATCTCTTTACAAGGTTCCAGCCAGCCATAAAACACTGGTCGATATGGGAGCTGCTGATGGATATTTTGCAATCGGTTGTCTGATTGCTAACATGTTTAATAAAGTGTATTGTTTCGAGTCGTCCCCAGATGCTCAAAAAAAATTATTTGATAATGCGTCCCTCAATCACGTTCAAGATCGTATTGAAATATTTGGTCTTGCCACTAAAAAATTTCCTTTTGAATTGCAGGGAAAAGGTGTCGATATTTCCAAATGTGTGGTTCTGTGCGATATTGAAGGGGGTGAATTTGAGGTATTTGATGAAAATACTCTTAAGGCATTGAAGGGTGCTGTGATAATCATTGAAATTCATGATTGGCATAAAAACGGGATAGGAGGCTATAGCAGATTAAGAGAGAGAGTTGGAAAGTATTTCAACATCACAACACTTACTACAGGTAGCAGAGATCTCTCTCCTTTTACAGAAGTAGCAAAACTTTCCGATAATGATCGATGGTTGCTCTGTTCAGAAGGTCGAAATTATTTAACAACGTGGTTACGGTTAGATCCTAAGTCATATTAAATAATCATATGTATACAGAAATAAAAAAATGCCGTATATGTGGAAATAAAAATTTAAACACAATACTTTCGCTTGGAGAGCAATACTTAACAGGTGTTTTTCCAAAATCTTCAGCAGAGAAAATTACCAAAGGGCCACTTGACTTGGTTTGGTGTGTGTCTTGCGGTCTTTTACAAATAAAACATTCATATGATTTGAAAGAAATGTATGGCGATAATTACGGCTACCGTTCCGGTCTCAACGCTTCAATGGTCCGTCATTTACAACAAAAAATCCACACTTTGGAACAGCTAGTGCACTTGAATGACGATAATTTGGTAATTGATATTGGGAGTAATGATGCAACTTCGTTAAAAGCTTATTCTGGGAAACATCGCAAGATTGGGGTTGATCCTACCGGTTTAAAATTCAAAGAATATTATACAGATGATATAAGTCTAATTCCAGATTTTTTTTCAGCTAAAGACATTCAAGATAATTTTCCAGGCGAGAAAGCTAAAATCATCACTTCAATTGCTATGTTTTATGACCTGGAAAATCCAATTGATTTTGTGAAAGATATTGAATTGACGCTTGCTAATGATGGTATATGGCATTTTGAGCAAAGTTATATGCCCAGTATGCTACGTACAAATGCGTATGACACCGTGTGTCATGAACATTTAGAGTTCTATTCCTTAAAGGTGATAAAGAGCATGCTGGAGAAATGCGGATTGCGCATTATTGACGTTCAAATGAATGCAATTAATGGTGGTAGTTTTGCCATAACTGTCTGTAAAAAAGATGCTGTATACAAGTCCAACACGCCAATTATAGATTGGATGCTTAAACAAGAAGATAATATGGAATTGAGTACACCAAAACCATACCAGAATTTTAAAGAAAAAGTATTCCGCCACAGAAAAAGTTTAACTGAATTGATAGAAACACTAGTGCTCGACGGGAAAAAAATACTCGGGTATGGCGCCAGCACCAAAGGTAATGTTTTGTTACAGTTTTGTGGATTAACTAATAAACATATCCCGTACATCGCTGATGTAAACGAGGATAAGTTTGGATCATACACGCCCGGCACGAACATCCCGATCATATCAGAGAAAGAAGCAAGGGCAATGAAACCTGATTATTTTTTGGTATTGCCCTGGCATTTCAAGCACAGTATTTTAGAGCGAGAGAAAGACTTCTTGGCACAAGGTGGTAAGTTTATATTTCCTCTACCGGAAATTGAAATCGTATAATATGAAAGCAATAATTTTTGGTATAAATGGGCAAGATGGACAGTATCTCAACAAACTGTTATCCAGTAATAAAATTAAAGTCATTGGGGTTTCTCGTTCCGGTGAACAATGGATAAAAGGTGACGTTTCGGATTTTTCTTTCGTTGAATCGTTGATACGACAACACAAGCCAGATTATATTTTTCATTTTGCCGCCATTTCCACGACCAAACATTCCGCCTTATTTGATAATCACAAAGCAATCAGTACCGGCACATTAAACATTTTGGAAAGCGTAAAAAATCATTGTCCTAAATGTAAAGTGTTTTTATCAGGCAGCGCGCTGCAGTTTGAAAACAAAGGTTTACTCATAGACGAAAAAACTTCATTTGAAGCAAAGTGTCCTTATTCCATCGCCAGAATTCAGTCGGTATATGCAGGACGTTATTATAGAGATGCTTTTGGTTTGCAAATTTATTTTGGATATTTTTTTAACCATGACAGCCCCCTTCGAACAGAACAACATATTAATCAAAAAATTATTCTGGCAGTAAAGCGGATCAATCATGGCAGTAATGAAAAATTAGAACTAGGAGATATTGATGTAAGAAAAGAATTTAATTTTGCCGGAGATATCGTTGAAGCGATTTGGATGTTGGTAAACCAAAATGTCGTCTTTGAAGCAGTTATTGGTAACGGCAAAGCATACAGCATAAAGGATTGGGTGGAATATTGTTTCAAGAAGATAAATAAAAACTGGCAAGATTTTGTTGAAAAAAAACAAGATTTTGTTCCGGAATACAAAATTTTAGTGAGCAACCCACGATTGATTAAAAGCATTGGTTGGAAGCCAAAAGTCAACTTTTTTCAATTGGCAGATTTAATGATGGAAGATTAATAATTATGATATTCATTTGCGAACCACAGTGCAAGACCATTGATCATGAGCAAGTAAATAGCGGGTTTATTTACGGACTTCATCTGGCATATCCGGAAGAAAAAATATTATTTTTTGCACATACTAGACATTTTGAAGCTATCAAAAATGTACTAAAAAACGGTAAAGTTCCTATTGATAATATTGAACATATACCGACAAATTTTGTTGATGAACATAAGTTTTATAGCATCGGTGGGATAATCAGTTATTACTTTACTTTTAAAAAAATATTCAATAAAATCCTTTCTTTAAATACGAACAAAATTTTTTTCTTATCAAACAACCCTGTCATCCTTTATACTATAAAAAAATTAAAGCAGGAGACTAGATTTAAAAATATTTCCTGCACTTTTGTCTTGCATGGCGAACTTGAAGACATTGCCAATGCAAATTATAAAGCACGGCGTGCCCCTAAAATAAAATACAGCCAAGATTCAAATTTTAAAATCAAACTCATTAAATTATTTAATAATCCTAAAAAAGAAATACTTAAAAAAGTACTGTTATTTATTACCAGAAGAACAATTGAAAAAATAAAACGGCCATTTTTAAAGGTGTACTCACAATACTCATTGATATTCAAAAAAATATTCCGTGTAAAAAAGATGATGATGTGGCAACACTCCAATCATTATCATTATATTGCCTTATCTCCTCATATCGTAAAAAACGCCAAAAAATATCTCGATATCGACTATCTCAATTTTTACACAATTATTATGCCTACCATCTTTACCAAACCTCTACCGCCGGCAGATAATCAATTCATCAAATTTGCAGTTTTTGGATATGGTGACTCTGTCCAAATGTATAAAATGCTTACACTACTCAACAAAAAAAAGATACCAAGACCTTATGAGATACGTATTATCAGTATGGATAACAAGGGCACACAAGAATTTCCGAATATAACTGATATCGGCCAAGGGAAAGTCCTATCAAGAAAAGATATGGAAAAGGCTTTGCCTGACATTGATGTATTTATAAATTTGTATGACGAGAATCGCCATAGATTTGGATGTAGTGCTTCAATTTTTGAAGCATTTGCATACCTAAAGCCGGTACTGCATTTAAGTAACGACGGCTACAATTACTTCAATAAACCAGAAAAACCAATTGGTTTCCACACAGAAAATCTAAATGAATATGTGGAAAAAATGTGCGATATGATAGAAAATTATCCCCTCTATAAAAACAAACTGCGTATGTTTAGAGAAAATATGCTGAAATACAGAGAAGGATATGCTATTGAAAATAATCTGTCGGAATTAAGAAGGACTTTTACTTTTGGCTGAATGGAGTAAATACTTTTTTATTTTTTTCTTGCCACAATCCACATACTCGATGATAGACCGTTCATAGATATAAAATCTTGAAATTTTTCTCCCAAATCTTCCCATCTATTAACAAGGACTTCTTTGAGGAATAGGTCGCCAATTAAATCATAACCTCCCTCTAATATCTTGGCTCGAACCAGATCTGCATCCAATCTTCCTGGAGTGATGGCTTCGAGAACTGTAAGACCACATCTCTCTATAAGAATTGGCAAGGATTCAGTATTAAAATAATTTAAATGCTCATGATCAATACTGTTGCATTCCTTTCCAAGCACTAGAAAATCAAAACCTTTTCCGTTTGGACAAGTTATCACCAACAGACCGCCTGGAGTAAGAAGTTTTTGACATGATGCAACAAATTTTTTTGGATCAAAAAGATGTTCAATGACTTCAAAACTGACTATGACATCAAACTTATCTGATTTTTCAAATAATGCTTCTTCGACAAGAGAAGACATCGTTTCAATCCCCTTCCCTCGTAATGTCTCTGCTAATTTTGGCGAAGGTTCAATTGCAACTACTCGAGAAAAAACTTTCCTTGATTTTATTTCTTCGCAAAACGTACCAAAACCGGCTCCAACTTCTAGAATGGAGGAAGTTCTAATTTTGTGTTTTTTGCATAATTCTATGATTCTATCCACTCTTGGTACAAAGATTTTTTTTCTCCTGACTTCTTCGGAAGAAGGAAAAACATGGGTATTCCAGTATGCATAGCTGTGTGAATTTTTATAGAAATTTTCCAAAATTTCTGAAGTCGGGCGTGGATTCATGTATAAAGTTGAACATACTGCACATTCACCATACTGAAGAGTGTGTTTCAAAAACTTTTTAATATATTTATCTGCTCCACATGCAGGACATTGCATCATAACAAAACTTTCCTTTTCTTTTACCATCAATACAACATCAGAAAGAAAAGCGACATATTGTCCAATACCTAATTTTTTTGGTCTAATGTCATTTTCCGTAAAGCGGCTCTCTTTATTCTTCATATTTATTTAATTATATATTTCTCTTGAGCTTCCTTCGGTAAGTAAACTTTACCAAACGAAGATGGTTCACCCCAAATATTGTCTTTCCACCACTCTCCATTTTCTATCCACCAAATACGAGAATCTCTGAAAGTGTCGGCGATAGGCCAAAACTCTCTTTCTCTCATACCAGTCATATCGATGAAATATTCAAGAGATTTCTTTGGTATAACATGATCGTAAGCGCGAACAAGCTCTATGCCTTTTTTCCTATCCATAACACCAAGACGTATATCCTTAGAAGTGTGATCGGTGCATCTTCCATATCCAAATTTTACGAATTTTAAATAATCTTTGATACCATTTTCATGAATATCATCTACATTCGATGTTAAGCGATATGTCCTCTCAAATGGTTCGGGGTTCGGTTTGAAACCATATTTCTCAATCATATCCTTACTGTGTTCATTGGCATCCCAGTAGACATATAGACCCATAAATACACCTCGTACCCCGACTCGTGCAATATCTTCGTCCGTTGGATATCTACCCCATAACAAGTCCTTGTCAGTTAGGCCCTCCGAATCTTCCATAAAATCATTAATGTCATAACCTCGGAGCACATGCTCTTTTCTGTGTCGCGCAGTAAATTCAGGACGATCATTGAAACTATACTGTCCGGCAAGATCTACAAACCCATGTTCGCCATAGATTACAAGCGGAATATTGTGTTTGACTGCTACTTGGAAAGGAAGCGTCCATGCTCCACAGTGAAAATGCCAGCTCATATCACCAGTCTTCAAAAAACCAAGGCGATTCATTTTTTGGATTACTTTATAATTAGGAATAAAAACGTAATGATCTACTCCGAACACCTTCCCTATATTTTTGAGATTTGCTTCAGCAGTTTCTGTGTAGTTATGAGTATAGTAGGTGACCAAAAGAGGATTGAGTCCGAGTTTTTCCTTTACATACCACACTTGAAAATGACTATCCTTGCCACCGCTAACAGGAATAATACAATCATAATTTTTACCATCCTTATTTTTGTACGAAGATGCAAGTTCGCTGAATTCCTTTTCTTTTTCGGTCCAATTGAGTCCAAGTTTTTCATCATGAATAACACAGCCACTACACACATTCTCTTCACTCATAGAAAGATTGACTGCAACAATTGGATACGTGCACCGAGAGCAATAACGCATACGTTTAATTTTTTTACCATCTACTATTTCTATATTTCCCCTTTTTTGATGCTTTTCCATATGCTTGGTAAAAATTAAATTCTCACATCTATCCCTACCGATTTCATATATTTCTTAGCATTGATAACACTCAATTCGGTAAAATGAAATATATTGGCGGCAGCTACAGCAGAGGCCTTACCTATCTTTATTCCTTCCATTAAATGTTCAAATGTTCCAACACCTCCCAAAGCTATTACGGGAATGTTAACACACTCGGAGACTTTCCGCAGTAATTCCAAATCATATCCTTCCCCCGTACCATCACGGTCAATTGAATTAAGAAGTATTTCGCCTGCACCACGACGAGCGACCTCAAAGCACCACTCGATCGGATCACGGCTTGTCGATTCCTTGCCAAAATGTGCGTACACTTCCTTTTTTCCAGAGTCTACATTAAATTTCACATCTACTGAAACAACGATGCATTGGCTGCCAAATCTTTGACTTGCTTTTTTAATAAAATCCGAATCATCCAATGCTTTTGTGTTAATACTAACCTTATCTGCACCATTTTTTAATAACATCTGTATATCATCAAGTGTTCTAATCCCTCCACCAGCGGTTAAAGGTATCATGCATTTTTCCGACACACACCTAATAACGTCAGCAAAATTATTTACCTTCGAAGATAAGACGTCTTTATGAGATGTGGCCGAACCGATAACGCTCATGGTGGCCATGCTATCGTATCCGCCATCTCTGGTAATATTCAAATAAATAAGCTCATCAGCCTTCCATGAAGTAAATCTCTCAACTTGCCCAAGCGGATCTCCGGTCAATTGGTGAAAACTAAAAAGTCGGCTACGCACTAAAACGCCATTTTTAAGAAGAAGAACGGGAATTAGGCGTGTTTTGAGCATAGCATTATGCGTTAATAAAATTTTTTAGGACGTGTAAACCATCGACATGACTTTTCTCCGGATGGAACTGTGTCCCAAATATATTACCAGACTCAACAAGAGCGACTATGTCATGTCCGTACGTACATATACCCGCAACAACAGAGCGTTCTTCTGGAATAAAATGAAAACTATGCACAAAATAAAATATTGGTTCTTGTTCAAAACTCTTAGTAATAACCTTATCATCCACGACTGTTACATTGTTCCAACCAATATGAGGTAAACGGAGTTTTGATTGCGTAATATCAATTTGTATGATTTTGCCAGAGATAAAATCTAATCCTTCAAATTCACCATGTTCAAAACCATGTGATGCAAAGAGTTGCATACCAAGACATATTCCCAATATTTTCTTTTTGTTTACTATCACCTCTTCTTTGAGAATATCCACTAAATTTCGCTCCTTCAAATTTCGCATACCATCACCAAAACTTCCGACACCCGGAAGTATGAGATGAGTTGCTTCTTGTATCATTTTTTTATCACTGGAGATAACCGTTGAAACACCTAAAAATTGCAAGGCATTTTTTACAGAGCCAACATTTCCAATTCCATAATCAATTATACAAACCTGTGGCGACATATTTATGTATGCTTATTATTTGACCATTCGTATAATACAAAAAGCTTCTGCAGATTTCATGCCTGATTCAAGACCGCGATATTTCGCTAATACTTCTACTCCCTCCAGAGACCTCGAGTGAGGATAGTCTCGGAGCTCGTCTTTATATATAGAAAGTAACGCCTTTTTTTTTGAAATATATTTTGATATATCAATATAATAATTCGGAGAAAACTGTTTTGAATCTTTTACTTGCCATTCAGTGGAAGAAAGTGTTTCAAAGGATAAAATCGCTTCAACTTTCTTCTCAAGAATCGGTCGAGTCGCAGTCAGAACTGCTTCAAATGTCAAACGGTGATCAATATTCAGATCACCACCATGGTGTGTGTAAATAATGTCTGGTCTGATTGTAAAGAGAACATCTTCAACCTTTTTCGCAATTTCTAAAAGAGGAACACTATCAAAAGCATTGTCAGGAAAACTCTCCATATAAAGGGTAGCTCCAAGTTTTAAAGCAACTTTCTTTGCATAATTTAAACGTTTAGCAGGATTTGATATTTTCTGTCCTCGAGAATCTTCTCCGTTAGCCAAAATAAGAATGAAGATTTTATCTCCAGAATCGCGATGCCGAAGAAGAGTTCCTCCAACTCCCAAAAGTTCATCGTCTGGATGAGCGACTACCACCAATATGTTTTTGTTATTTTTCAGCATATATAATATCTGCACTGTAACACAATACTAAATACTTTGTCGACATGTGTTGATTTCTAAATAAATGTCTCGTTTTTCTGTAGTAAAATTATTTTTTATATCATGTATTATCAGGTCTCTTATCTCCAGGGGGTATATGAGCAATTCTTTTAATTGAGACGTCGGAATCCACTGCGGGTCGTAAAATTGTGTGCCATCTTTCATAGCTTCCCGTTCATTAAAGTCGCCAAGGGCAGGTATTCCTTCTATGTAAGAGCACGCCCAAAAGAATTGTTTTGTTGCGTGATCCCAATCCACCTCGTATAATAATCTCCCTGGTTTTATTTTTATAGATGTTTCTTCCATACATTCTCTCTCTAAAGCCTCCCTGTGGGTTTCCCCAGCATCTATACCTCCTCCTGGAAAAATATAGTATTTTTTATCTTGATTGATACGGTACATGAGAAGAACGTTATTGTCATGAATCAATATCACCACTATCCGATCTACTTTTCTAACTTGAGTTATGTTTTTCATACTCTTAACATTTTAAAATACTCTCGGAGATCTTTCTCAAAATCAAATAGATTTATACTATAAAATAATTTCTGAACACGTGTGTCTGGTACATATCTGTCAATTTTTCCTTTTTTAATCATAATGGGGACTTTATATCCAAACATTGATTCAGCGATTTTGATTATTTTTTCTATACTCGTCTGTAGAGGATATCCGATTGTTACCAAGCGAGGTGCGTGTTTATTGGACATAATGGCAATCATAATATCTACCGCACGTGGTAAATACATTGTATGCCATTTTTGAGAAGATAGATCTAATTTTAGGGCTTTTTTCGTAAGAAAGTTTTCTTTTATCAAGTGGAGTAAGCCGGTTATACGACTCTGACCAAAGAGGCCCGGCAACCGAAAAATCGTTACCTGAGAGAGATTGCGGTCCGCTACGTGTATACAGTCTTCAAACATGCGTTTGGAGAGTGAATACGGGTTTTGGGTCTCGTTTGGAAGCAAAACCGCATGTGTTGAACAGTAAAAATATTTCTGTTTTTTGGAAAGGCGCGAGATAATATATAAAGGAATAAGCAAATTTGATTTGATGTTTTGCAATTCTGACTCGAGCGTTCCATTATAATTTATATGACCACTGCAATCAGCTATTATGTCAAAATCTTTCCAGTGAAAATCTTTGACATTTGTCTCACTCTCCAAGTCCAACACTAAACGCTTTTTCAAGCCAGTATTTTTTTTTCTGATGGTTCCATACACATCCACTCCTTTTGCTTCCAATGTAGCGAAAAGAGACTGACCCAAAAAGCCAGTTGAACCGATAACGAGAATTTTTTTATTTAAAGATGTTTTCTTCATAGCGATACAAACGAACAGAGGCTTTCATAGCAGGCGCCCCAATAATCACTGTTTTACCATAATACTTTATAAACAACTCAATCTCGTTTCCAAATGCTTTATCCGTTAAAACAGACGTGGTTGAAAGACGCGGATTAATTTCAAAGATATACACCTTTCCGCGGTACAACATTAACTGCACATTAAAAGGACCTCCGGGTTTCAAAGACGCCACGATGTCCCGACAGACTTTTTCAATCAAGACATTTCGTTCGGCCACTGCCGAGCGAGTAATACCTTTCTTAGATATAATCCGCTTTGGTACTATACCAATAATAGCGTTAACATTATTGACAATAACCGATACGGTATATTCAACTCCGGGAATGTATTTCTGGACTAACACATCAGAAAATTTTTTGCCGTACAAATCGAGATAACCATTGAGTTCATGAATATTTTTTACTTGATGAACTTGACGCGAACCACGACCATAAATAGGCTTTGCAATTGCTGGGTATGTTACATCCTGCTTACGAGCAAACGGAGGAAGATGAGAAAGATGTATTTTATCCAATTCAATCATAAGTTGTTTTTTGTTAAGACAGAGGGTAATAAAATCTTTATCTGGCGCTATAAGAACGAACGATTTTATCTCTTTCATCAAATCATTCAAAGGCACCAGCTCTTCATCGGCTCCCGGCACAACATAATCCACATAATGTTTCTTCACAATCTGCTTTAAGACATTTCCATACGAAGGATCATTACCAAAAGGGGTAAGGTAAAATGGTAAACCTATGAACGGTCCTGCATTATCTCTGCTCCCATCGGCAAGTATAACGATAAAGCGACGTCTGAGGGTTCGGGACAAATAAATTGGACCACTTCCGCCAGCACAAGTGATGAGAATTATTTTCTTTCTATTTTTTGCCCTCATTAAATATGATTAAGTTGTAAGCGATAAATAATAATTTTTATTATCCTGGTTATAAATTTTAAAATTATTTTTTATAAAGATGCGTAGAGAAGACTCATTGCCCAATTGAACTTGAGCTTCGACTTTCTTATCACTTCCGATTTTTTCTATAGAATTTTTTAAAAGTTTATACCCCAGTCCTCTTCCTTGAAAATCCTGACCAATAGCAATAGATACTATATATTTCCCATTTTGAAGATCAAAACGGCAATATCCGACAATTTTATCATTAAAATCAAGAACAAAACAATAATTATCTGTATTGATAAAATACTTATTTTTCATCCATTCCATGTGTGTGTCTAGGGGAATTTCTTCCGTATTATTAAAATTCCCTCTAGTCCTGGGATCATTGCGTATCTCCCAAATTCTTTTGCTATCTTCCTCAGCCACATTTCTCACTTCTCCAAAATTCATCGCTTCATGTTCTTTTGACCCTTCTGTTCCCATATATTTTTATTACGTTATTTAATCATATTCCAATCAAGCGGAGTGCCTCTCTGTATATCCCGTTTGGCATACTTACCAATCACTCTTTTCATGCTTTTTACCTCCAAACCATGCCCAGGCCGTATTGATTTAACATTCTCTTCTGTAAAAAGTTCTCCTTTTTTAATATCTTGCACCACAAAAAGTGATCGTCGAAAAATTAAATTCTTGGCTTCATGCTTACCTATTTCGTATGATACTTTCCCGAGAGCCTGTTCTGTATCACGAACTAATCTGACAAGCTCTTTCAATTCATCTGGTTCAAGTGAAAATCCCGCATCAGGTCCACCATCACTCCGCCTTAGGGTAATATGTTTTTCAATAATAGAAGCTCCAAGTGCAACACTTGCCACAGCTGCTGTTATACCAAGCGAATGATCAGAAAGACCACTGATAACGCCAAAACGTTTGGCAATATCAGGAATGGTGTGCAAGTTCATTTCTTCAAGCTTGGCTGGATAGGAACTTATGCAATGAAGCACCGCTACAGCGGAACAGCCAGCTTTTTTGAGTGTTTTTACAGCAAAGCGAATATCGGAAATTGAAGCAAGTCCGCGAGAGATAATAACTGGCTTTTTAGTTTTCCCCAATCGAGTCAACATATACGGATCAACAAGATCAAATGAAGCCAGTTTGTAAGCAGGCACATTCAAAGTTTCCAAGAAATCCACTGCGCTTTCATGCCCTGGTGAAGAAAAGAAGATCAGTCCTTTTGACTCTGCGTATTTTTTTAATTTAGCTTGCCACTCCCATGGCGTATAGATTTTCTTGTATAGGCTATGGAGGGTATCACCTTTCCACACATTATTTACTTTAATTTGAAAGTGCTCGTTATTGCTATCAAGTGTGTGCTCTTCTGGTTTAAAAGTTTGCATTTTCACTGCGTCCGCTCCTGTCTTTGCCACGACATCAATAATAGCCATAGCTTTTTTATAGCTCTGATTATGATTACCAGACATTTCAGCAATTATAAAAACCGGATTATGGCCTCCGATTTTTTTATTTTTTATTTTAAATTCTTTCATGGAAGTAGTCATCATGTAAATCTATACGTACCGTTTTTAATCTGCTTCACTCCTTCAATTTCTTTGGCAATGACAGACAATGTTGGTTCGCGATTATATGCCTCGTCAATGACGACTCTCTGTGATAGGTCGTGTTGAGTGACAATATCGTCAGCAAAAACTGTCTCTGCTACCTTTGCTACTTCCGTAAGATCAGGTGCAAATTGCAACATCGCCTTAATACGTGATATGTGGTAAGTGTTTGAAACAACAAAGATGCGCTTGAGTGTATGCTGTTTTATAATATGGTCAAGAGCTCGTAATTGCTGATATGTATTATTACTCTGATTTTCTTCAATAATACTTTTCTCTGGCACACCATGTTCAATTAATTCTCGCTTCAAAACTCCAGATAGAGATAGACCTTCTGGAAGTATCCTCCCACATTCTCCGTGGCCACCAGAAACAATCATAATACGTTGTGGGTCTTTTTCATACAAATAATATCCCGCAAGAAGGCGGATATTACTTCCAAGCGGCCCGCAGTCGCTTCTCACAAAATCACTACTTACCCACTCGCCCGCTTCATTACGTTTTATTCCTCCTGATATTATGCAAACGGCTTCTTTAAATTTCATATGATGTAATATTAAGAGTTTCTGCCCGTACCCCACACATGAGCTTCTTTTGGTACATTGATCAGAGCCAGTTCTGGATGAGCTTCAAAAATAGCAATTATCTCATCAGTTGTCTTTCCTTGAACATCGTATTCCTCAATCAACTTTTTAACCAATAGAAAATCCTCGTTTG
>Ga0209542_10006455_pt1 | contig 22806 bp, 23 predicted proteins | sample RifCSPhighO2_01_FD_184028 | JGI IMG/M metagenome (GOLD analysis project Ga0209542, IMG submission 184028) | Soil microbial communities from Rifle, Colorado - Rifle CSP2_plank highO2_0.1 (SPAdes) (version 2) | ecosystem: Environmental > Terrestrial > Deep subsurface > Rock core/Sediment ... | reverse complement strand
TAAATAAATATAAATAATTGAAAAAGTTTTTAACCAACAAATTATTTCTTCTTACAGTAATATTTTTTTCACTGGTATTGATTTTTGTTTCTACCGGTCTGCCGCCTTTTGACTTCGCCCGGGTTTTCTACCAGGGAGGCAGTATTGCGGATGCGATAAAAAACACAGTTGCTCCGTCTAAAGTTATCCCGCCGCTCGATAAGGAGGCTTATGATCAAAAGCTGGAGGAGGTGGCGAATAATCCTGCTCCAAAGGTAGTAATGCAGACGATCACAGAGAAAGATGCAAACGGCAAGACCATCAGGCGCCAAGTACCGCTAGACCCGCAACCCACCGCACTACCCAACCTCTGGCCAGTAAAAGCCGTCTACCCGAACGCGGGGGCAATCCTGCCTTTCTCGCGCATCATAGCCTACTACGGCAATTTGTATTCGAAGAACATGGGAGCGCTAGGAGCCCATCCCCGGGAGGAAATGCTCTCACGGCTCCGGGCGGAAGTAAAAAAGTGGAATGAGGCGGATCCGGAGACTCCGGCGATCCCAGCGCTCCACTACATCACGGTCGTGGCGCAGAGCAGTGCAGGGGAGGACGGCAAATACAGAGCTCGAATGCCCGGTGCGGAGATAGATAAAGTGCTAAAGATGGCCGCGGAGATAAATGCGCTGGTGTTCCTTGATTTCCAGGTGGCCTTCAGTACGCTCCCGGCCGAGCTACCGCACTATGAAAAATATTTGAAACTACCGCAGGTGCACCTGGGCATTGATCCTGAATTTTCCATGAAGAATGGGATTCGTCCCGGAAAAGTAGTCGGCACCTTCGATGCCGCCGATATAAATTTTGCCGCAAATTATCTGGCCGGCCTGGTAAGAGAAAATAATCTGCCACCGAAGGTCCTGGTGGTACACCGCTACACGCAGAAGATGGTCACTAATTACAAAAATATCCGTCCGCTACCCGAGGTGCAAATCGTCATGGATATGGACGGCTGGGGGCCGCAGGCGAATAAGATAAGCACATATAAACAGTTTATTTACCGCGAGCCCGTGCAGTTCACCGGCTTTAAATTATTCTATAAAAATGACCTATGGGATCCGGGTACCGTGCTCTTCGAACCCACCCAACTTCTGGAACTAAGTCCACGTCCGATTTATATACAGTATCAATAGCCGTGGTATAATCGCCGTATGGAGCAAAAGAGAAAAAAAGGAAAATTCTCCATTATGGAGAAACTGCGAAGCTCCAACCATGCCTGGCGGGGGGTCAAAGTTTTTTTTCAAATTGGCTACAACGCCCGGCTGATCGTTTTTTTCGGCGCCCTGGCCGTCTACACTGGTTTTGTTTTGAATATCTCCGCTGTGGAGTGGTCAATCATTGTCTGGACGCTGGGATTGGTGCTGGTGGCGGAAATGATAAACACGGCGATTGAGATAGACATAGACCTGACTTCGCCCGATTACCATCCATACGCCAAGGACACGAAAGATGTGGCCGCAGCGGCGGTCTTGGTCTCGACCGTGGTGGCGGGGGTAGTCGGACTTATCGTTTTTTTGCCAAAAATATTATTATTATTAAGTTAACAAAATAATATGAGTCCAAAAAAAGAATTGGTGCTTGCGTGGTTTCTCGGGTTTGTGGTGCTATGGTTCGGCTACAAGGAAGTAACGGGTCCGAATTCCTGGACTGCGATGATCCCGTCATTTCTGGGGGTAGAAGGCCAAATGGCGGTGAACTTGGTGATGGCCCACGGCATAATTTTGATCCTCTCCGGCCTCGCGCTTGTTTTTAATTTCCACCGTCGTATAGCGGCCTCCGTAATTGCACTTTTGATCTTGGCTATCGTGGGCAACTTCCTCATGACCGGCGGACTCTCCGCCGTGGCGGTCCGGGACATCGGGCTCCTCGGCATGGCCCTCGCGCTGGCACTTTAGGATTTCAGGTTAAAGTGGTATTATTTAACCATGCCTAACAACGTAAAAATTTTCATTTCAATCATTGGTATTCTGGTAGTGGGGGTGATAGTGCTGGCGGTTTTGCGCTCCACGGCCGCTCCGGCCGGACCGGGGAGGCTCGACGGCTTCGCCCAGTGCCTGAAAGACAAGGGCGCGATCTTTTACGGCGCCTTCTGGTGCCCGCATTGCCAAGCGCAGAAAAAATTGTTCAGTTCTTCCGCCAAGCTTCTGCCTTATGTGGAGTGCTCTACGGCTGACGGCCGCGGGCAGCTGCAGGAATGTAAAGATAAAAAGATAGAAGGCTATCCTACCTGGGAATTCGCGGACGGCTCCCGCCTTAATGGCGAGATTCCGCTTAATCAATTAGCGGAGAAGACGAGTTGCGTATTGCCGGAATAATATATATATGAATGAAACTACTGTCCATTATTTGAATGTTTTCCTGGGGAGCGGAGCAATCTTATTGCAGATTCTTTCCGTCCTGGCTTTAGGATTTCTTTTCTTGGGTCCCCGCAAAAATAAATTTTTGGATTTTATTGATAAGAATTTTTTGGTTCTGGGCTTTCTGATATCTTTATCAGCCGCTTTATTCTCTCTGGTGTATTCGGAAATAATCGGCTTCCCGCCATGCTACTTGTGCTGGTATCAGCGCATCTTCCTTTTCTCGCCAGTTTTTATTTTCGGCGTGGCGATGTGGCATAAAGACAGGAAAATAATCAAATATGTCCTGCCCTTGCTCGCCGTCGGAGGCGTTATCTCGGTCTATCAAAACTTCTTCTACTATTTCGGCGAAGGCTCATCGCTACCATGTGATGCTTCGGGGGTTTCCTGCTACCAGGTTTTAATATCGGAGTTTGGCGGGTATATTTCTATTCCGATGCTTGCCTTGACCAGTTTCTTTTCTATCCTGGTCATTTGCGTGGTTGCCCACTTTTATAACAAGCGGGACTAAAAAGATGAAGGGCGCAGTGTGCAGATTGCACCCCGCGCCCATGTGTGTTTGTGGTTTTCAGCCGATTCCTCCGAGGAGGGACCAAAACTGACACCACAGGTTCGAGAAAAAGTCTCGAATTCGACCCATGGTCGACCCCCTCCTAAGGGCCTGCCGATGTGTACAATACCCGCTCATTATACACCATCTCGGCATTTTTGTCCACCTGCCAAGGCGGGGAATTTGTATTGTTTCCCAGATAAAAAAAGGCTAGAATAGGGCATGCCAGAGGAAAAATGCCAAATACTCATTATTGATCTTGGATCGCAGTATACGGACATAATCAGGCGATCGCTTCGATACCTCGGCTTCCACTCCATCATTACTCCGCCTGAGGAGGCCAGCAGGTTAATTAAAGAGAATAAATTTAAGGGAATAATACTTTCCGGCGGTTCGGCTTCTGTCTATGACGTAGATGCGCCAGCTATTCCAGAAGAAATACTGACCGTGGGCGTGCCCGTGTTGGGCATCTGCTACGGCATGCAGTGGCTCGCTTATGTGCATGACAAGGACACTATTCAAAAAGCCAAAGAGGGAAAATCCTATGGGCCAGTAGAAGTGGCAATAAAAGAAAGCCTGCTTTTCAAGGGTTTAAAAAATTCTATAAACGCATGGTCCTCGCACGGCGACTCGGTCAAGAATCCTCCAGCCGGATTTTCCATCATTGCTACTTCGAAGGGCGGGATGGTGAATGAGGCGATGGAGTGCGCGGATAAAAAATTCTACGCAGTACAATTTCATCCGGAAGTGGAGCAGACCGAAGACGAGAACATTATTTTAGATAACTTTGTGGAGAAAATTTGCGGCTGCGTTAAAGACTACTCTCGTAAAGACGCGATAAAAGAAATAGGAGAAAATACGAAGAAAATTCTAGGCGAGGGTACGGCCATCATCGGTGTGTCGGGTGGGGTAGACTCGACGACACTGGCCGCAATACTTACCCCTGTGCTGGGCGAGAAATTGAAAGCATTTTTTATAGACACAGGGGGCATGCGCAAAGGCGAGGTGAAGCATGTAAAAGAGATCGCCCGGAAAGCCGGGATAAAGCTGGAAATCATAGATAAATATAAAGAAAAATTTATTCAAAATATCGGCTCGACTATTGATGCTGAAGAAAAAAGAGCAAAATTCAGGGAGGTTTATGGCGAGGTGTTCAAGGAAGTGGCTGCCTCATACGGTGCGACACATATGATTCAGGGGACGCTGGCGACCGACCTGATCGAGTCCGGTAGCCGCGGCAAGTCCGCCTTGATTAAAACTCACCACAATGTAGACCTCGACTTGGGGCTAACTGAAATAATGCCACTCTCGGACTTTTTCAAGTTTGAAGTGCGGGAATTTGCGCGAATGTTTGGTCTCGAAGAGTTGTTGGCAGGACGACAGCCTTTCCCGGGACCCGGACTATATTTACGGGTCGTGGGTGTACCCGTTAACGCTGAACTTCTGGAAATGGTTCGTGAAGCAGATCATGAGGTGGCGCAAATACTAAAAAAGCACTCTCTCTACGATAAAATATCGCAAGTGATCGTGGCGCTTCTCGGAGTAGAGACAGTCGGGGTAAAAGGCGATGGGCGAGTATACGGATATTCATTTGCAGTGCGCACAGTGGAGACGATGGACTTCATGACGGTCAAAGGTTTCTATCTCCCGCCGAAAGTCTGTGAGGATATAAACAGCACTTTAGTAAAGCATCCTAATATTGTGCGGGTGATGTATGACTTTACTTCTAAACCACCAGCTACGACGGAATTCGAATGACCACCTTTGCTCAAAAAGTTTTACAAGTGGTGCGGAAAATCCCGAAAGGGAAGATACTGACGTATAAAGAGGTTGCAAGGCGGGCGGGGAGTCCGGATGCCTCGCGGGCCGTGGGGTCGATCTTAAAGATGAATTACAACCCGAAGATCCCATGCCATCGGGTGATCCGCTCCGACGGCGCTGTCGGCGAATACAACCGCGGGCGAACTGAAAAAATCCGTAAACTCAAAGCTGAAGGCATCTCCGCATCTCTAATTCGTACGAATAGGTAAATGCTATATTTCACTAAGAAAGAAAAGGTGCTGATTAAAAAATTAAACACCCCGGCGAAAATCCAGGATTTTTTAAATAAGTTAAAATTTAATTTCGAAGAAGATGGGGAAACGTTAAAATCTCCGATTTTAATCCTGAGGGAACGAAGGGCGCATTGCCTCGAGGCCGCGATATTGGGGGCCTACATTCTATCCCGGCACGACTTCCCGCCTCTTGTGGTGCATCTCGAAACCACCAAACATGACATCGATCATTGCATTGCTCCTTTCAAAATAAACGACCATTGGGGTGCGCTGTCGAAGACCAATCATGCCGTACTGCGCTATCGCGAACCTGTGTATAAAAATATCCGAGAGCTTGTAATGTCCTATTTTCACGAATACTTTTTAGACAATGGCGCTAAAACTCTACGCCGGTATTCTCGGCCGCTTAACCTAAATGTTTTTGAAGATGGCTGGCCAACCCATAGGCAAGACCTATGGGGAATAGATGAGGAACTGGATAAAATAAAACATTACGAAATAGTGCCCCAAAAGGCTCTAAAAAATCTGCGCAAGGCGGATAATATCGAAATAAAAGCGGGGAAAGTCAAGGCAGATTAGACGAGAGCCCAGTGTAATACAAATACAGCTAACGCGTCTTATGTTAGGTAAGCGGATCAATTCGCTTATTATTATCAGCTTAACTATAAATTATATGAAAACAAATAAGATAACGTATGTTCTGGTGTCAATGCTTGTTTTGACAGGTTTAGCCCTCTCTAGTGGGGTGGCGAATGCCGCCTTTGACCTGAAGGCTTGGTTCAAAGGCAATGTAAAAGCCGAAGAGAAGATCGAAAATAAAATTGAAAAGGTCGAGAATAAATTCGAGGAGCGAATGGATAAATTGACTGGCAAACCTGACCACGTGAAGGTGAGCGTTGCTTCCAACGTGAGCCTCTCAGCCAACGGGAAGGTTAATGTAGTCGGGGCCAAAGTTACGGCAGTATCGGGGAACACCGTAACCGCTTCCAGCACCTTGGGTTCTGCTACCTTGAATTGGACTATTAACGCCAATGCGGACACGAAGATAAACGGCAGCAATACCTCAGGTAATACTATTACCAACATCTCCGTAGGTGATACGATAAATTTCCAAGGTATACTGACCGCTTCCTCCGGATCATCGCTTAGTTTGACCGCGACCTCTATTAAGGATCTCTCGATCGTAAGGGAGCCGGTCCGTACGACTCTTGCCGGTGCCATCAAATCAATAGCGGGCACAGTGGCTCCGACGACCATGGTGGTAGCTTCTGGCAATGTAGACTATACAGCCAATATTGCTACTTCAACTTCGGTATTGGGTTCCACCTGGCTTACCCTTCCACTTTCTTCTTTCCAAGTTGGAAATAAAGTAACAGTGTATGGCACAATAAATGCCAACAACACTATCGATGCGACAGTGGTAAGGAACAATAACGTAAGGTAAGCACGAACTAAAAATTAAATATTACTAAATTCAAAAACCCCTCCGACTCGGGTCGGAGGGGTTTTTGTGATATAATGGCTACTTATCAGCCTAATAAAAGTAAAATATTATGATGGAAACAGCAGGACTAATGTTCGTAATAGGTAGAATTCTATTCGGGGGCTACTTCGTACTTTCAGGTATAAACCACTTCAAACACCTAAAAAGCTTTACCAGCTATGCGCAGGGGAAGGGCGTCATGATGCCGCGGGAGGCCACAATGCTCACCGGTCTTGTGATCATCCTGGGCGGGGCGGGTATATTATTGGGTGTTGCCGTGCAGCTGTCGGTACTTTTGATCGCAGTGTTTCTCTTAGGCGTAAGCTACCAAATGCATGCCTTTTGGAAACTACAGGGCATGGAGAGAATGAATGAGGAAATTCAATTCAAAAAGAACTTGGCCCTACTCGGCGCGGACCTGATGTTCCTGGCCATACCATTGCCCTGGGTGCTTGCTCTATTCTAGGCCTCAGGCGTTATCCTGATCTTCCTCTTTCTTTTCTTCCGGGCCCTTATCTTCGTTTTTATGTCCATGCGCGTCAACTTCGTAAGAAGTGTTTTGCTGTTCGAAGAAATTTACCAGCTCGAATACGTCGGTGGCGGTACTCATCCACTTAGCCGGGTTGGTTACATTAAAGTGTGTCTCTAAACCGAGTTCTTCGAGCCGGCGGTCGGCTACATACTGCACATACTGGTTCACATAATCCGCATTGAGCCCCAGGATTCCTTTCGGGAACATGTCTTTGTTGTAAGCCACTTCGAGTTTTACTCCCTCGATAATTATATTCCTGATCTCTTCGGCAAAATCCGCGGTCAGGAGCTCCGCATTTTCTTCGAGCACCGTGTGGATGAGCTGAATGCCGAATTTCAGATGGAGTGACTCGTCGCGGAGCACCCAGTTGATCATCGAGCCGAAGTTGCGCAGCTGATTGCGCTGGCGGAAGGAGAGGGCCACCATGAATCCGGAGTAAAACCATACTCCTTCCATCACAATGTTGTAGGCCACGAGGTTCCGGATAAAATCTTTTTTGCCTTCCATGCCCTCGATGTCGAGCGACTGCTCGGTCATTCGGGTCAGGTATTTGTTGATGAAGGCTTCCTTGCTTTGCATAGAGGGGAGCTCGAGGTGGGTATTGTAAACCTGGCTTCGATCCAGCGGAAAAGTTTCGAGCACATACTCGAAGGCTACGCAGTGATTGGCCTCTTCGAACATCTGCTTGGCCAGATACAGATGGCATTCCGGGGATTTCAAGTATGGATAGACGCCGAGTGCCAGCGTCCTGTTGACGATGAGCTCAGCCGGGTTGAAAAAGGACATCAGGAACTGTACGGCGAACTTCTCATCTGGAGTCATCGCTCGCCAGTCGGCCAGGTCTTCTCCCAGGGCTATCTCATGGGGGAACCAGCTGTTACGCACAGCCTGGTTATAGAGCTCGTAAGCCCACTTGTATTTCATGGGGTGGAGGTTGACGTCGGTGGGTGAGAATTTTCCTAGGATCATATGGGATAGCTTTTAGTTTTTAGCTTATAGCTGTTAGTTTTAATAATTTTACTAGAAGCTAGAAGCTAGCAACTAGTAGCTGGTTCACTGGCAGCCTTCGCAAATCATAGCCTCCGACGGGTCCTCGGCTATGTGAATATTGAGTTCCTTCTTTGACTCCTGGGCTACCAGGACTTTTTCTCTAATTTCGCTTATTTCTCTTGTTTCTTCTATCTTTTTTTCCTCTATTTTTACCGGCTCTCTGGATGTCGCTGGCTCTTGTTTTACTTCCGCCTTGTCCTTAAGCACAGCAAAGCCCCTCTTGCCCAGGGTTGCCGCCTTGTTCACCGTGGTGGTGGACTGCTCGGCCGAGTGGCGGGGCTTCATATGCAGGTAGTAAGTGGTTTTCAGCCCTTTATCCCAGGCAGTGGTGTAGATATTCATGATCTCATCGATGTCGCGGACGTCTAGGTACATGTTGCGGGAAATTCCCATGTCCACCCATTTTTGCGCCCGGGCTGCGACTTCCACATACGCGTAAGGGGACACGGAAAAGGAAGTCTTGTAGATTCTTTTTATGTGGTCCGGAATCTCGGCGATAGCCTCCACGTCGCCATGGTGCTCGAGTATTTGCTCGCGGGTCTCTTCCCATAGGTTTTCTTTCTGCAGAGCCTCCATCAGGTTCGGGTTCACCTCCAAATATTTTCCGGAAATTTTATTTCTGGAGAACATCTGAGTGAAACGCGGATCAATGCCTGGGGAAGTGCCGGCCACGAGTCCGATATTGGCGTTCGGAGCGATGGCCAGCAGTGTTGCATTACGGATGCCCTGCTTCACTTTGGATCGGAGCGTATCCCAGTCAAGCGGCGGAAGCAATTTCGCGGATTCTTTCTCCACGGTCAGCGGTCTGTTGCGATCAACTTCCAACTTGGTCATCGTATCCATCGGTACATGGCCTTTTGACCATTCGGAGCCTTTGAAATTTTTATATGAGCCGCGCTCTTCTGCCAAGCTGGCGGATTCGTCGATCGACATGTAGGAAATGAATTCGAAGACCTGATCGGCGAAGTCGTAGGCTTCTTTGTCTTCATAGGAGTAGCCCAACTGCTCGATCGAATCGGCAAAGCCCATGAGCCCCAGGCCCACTGCGCGGTTCTCCGAGTCGGCACGAGTAGCCTCTGGTATCGGCAGCTCGTTGATGTCCACCAGGTTGTCGAGCTGGCGGGTGGCCAGGCGGGCGGATTCTTCTAGGCGGTGCCAGTCGACTTGGCCGTTTACTATATGCTTGGCCAGGTTTATGGAAACTAAATTACAAACAGCAACATTGTCTCTGTCTGTCGGTAGGGTTACCTCGGTGCAGAGGTTGGAGCAGTGGATGGTGCCGGTGTTGTTGTTGAGGGCGCGTAGATTGATAGAATCTTTCCAGGTCAGCCACGGATGGGAAGTGGTTTCGAGCGATACTAAAATATTCTTGTATTGCTGACGGGCCGGGATGACATTATAAGAGCGGATCTTGCCCTGCTTGGCGAGCTCGACATATTCGTTGTATCTCTTACTGAACTCCTTGCCGTAGAGTTCGTTTAAGTCCTTTACTTCATTCGGGTCGAACAAATACCAGTCTGCACCCAGGAGTACGCGATTCATGAACTCGTCCGATATGAATACCGCGGTGTTGGCGGTCCGGGTCCTGCGGTAGTCGTCGCCGTTGTTCTGCTTGAGGTCGATGAAGTCCTGGAAATTGAGGTGCCAGTTCTCCATGTAGAAGCAAAGAGCGCCCTTTTTCTTGCCTCCGCGTTGTACGGCGCGCACAGCGGAGTCGATAATATGCATGAAAGGTATCGGACCGGAAGATTTCATGTTGCTTGATTTGAGAAGCGATCCTTCTGCGCGAAGTTTGGTGACGGACAGGCCAATCCCGCCGGTAGCTTTGGAGAGCATGAGGACGTCGGAAACAGTTTTACCGATGTGCTCCATGTCGTCATGAATTTCCATCAGGAAGCAGTTGGAAAGTTTCGGATGCGGAGTGCCGGCGCCGATGTTGGAGCTGCCGGCAGAGAGGTACTCGAGCTTGGACATCTTGCTGTAAAACTTTTTTGCCCATTCGTTCGGATTTGTTTCGTTTAAAGACATGCCCATCGCGACGCGCATCCAGAAATATTGCGGAGTCTCCAGCGGGTCCTGCTTCTCGTTCTTTACCAGGTAGCGATTCATCATCGTGGAGAGCCCGGAATATTTATAAAGCTCGTCATTCTCTATTTTTAAATTCGCGGCAAGATCATCCAGATCAAAAGTTGTGCCCATTCTAGGGTCGAGGAGCTTGCGCTCTATCGCATCAAAGATGTATTCCTTGAAGTGGGCAGTGTGAAGTTTACTGAAATCCTCTGCGGAGACCGATTTACTCTCGTCATTGTCATAATCCCCGATGACTTTCTTATAAATTACCTTCAGTAGTAGGCGGGTGGCGATCTTGTCGAAGTCTTGGTGGAACTGGGTGTTCTGGAGCGCCGCGTTTATGGTCGCCGCGTCCATTTCTTCGGTGGTGATGCCGTCATATAGTGTTAGTCGGGTCTCGGTAGCTATCTGAATAACCTTCGAGATCGGGTCGGAGAGCCCATAGCATGCCCGCTCTATAGACTTGTTGATCCGGTCGGCATTGAAGGGCACTTTCGTACCGTCTCTTTTGGTTATTGTTAAGGCCATGGGTACAATTATAGTCTTCTGCCGAGCCCCTCGCAATGTGGATAACGGAAAAAATTGGTATAATGAAATTGAATATAATAATGTCAACACATGACTCAAACAAAAGCTAAAAACCCAGTAAAAATAATGGTATTTGGGACCTTTGATGGGCTCCATCCCGGGCACCTAAATTTTTTCAAACAGGCAAAGGACCTAAAACCCTCCAGCAGAGAGAGTTTTTTAATCGTCTCGGTGGCGCGGGATAAAAATGTAAAAAAAATCAAAGGACGACTTCCTCTTCTTGGCGAAAAAAAGAGGAAAAAATTGGTGGAAAATTCCAAATTGGCGGACAAAGTTATATTAGGCAGCCTCCACGACTACCTGGCGCACATAAAAAAAGAAAATCCGGATGTTATCGCCCTCGGCTACGACCAGAAGTCGCCCTACGTGGATAATTTAAGAAAAAACCTGCAAAATTATGGAATTTCCCCCAGAATTTTAAGGCTCCGGCCCTATATGGCGCACATCTATAAGAACCGCTTGCTAAAAAAGAAAAGGTAAATATAATTTAAAGCATGGAGAAGAATATTATTGAGTTAATAAAGAGAGAATTTAAGAAGAAGTCGTGGGCGGCTTTCTTGCTGACTTCACTTTTTTCAGTTCTGGCTGTGCTCGTTATCTTAGCCACAGTGGTCTGGAACTATCGGGGCCAAGTATACGGATATTTTGCGAAAGAATATCTGCGCAATGTGGAGACTTCAACCGGAGCGTCCGAGGAGAATACAATCACTGAAAAAACAATCGAGAAAACTATTTTTTCCCAGGAGTCATTCGTGATAAACGCCGTTAAGAAGACGAATCCGGCCGTGGTGTCGATAATTATCTCCAAGGAAGTTCCGAAATACGAACTTGTGCCCGGGCAGACGGAAAATCCTTTCGGTGATCTGTTCCCGGGATTCAACCTTTCTATTCCGGAGTATCGCCAAAATGGTACGGAGAAAAAGCAAATCGGTGGCGGATCGGGATTTTTGGTTTCCACCGACGGATTGATAGTTACAAACAAGCACGTTGTCAGCCAGACCAACGTCGAATACACCGTCTATACCAACGACGGGAAAAAACATCCAGCAACCGTGATTGCCCGCGACCCGGTGCTCGACATTGCGCTCATCAAGATCGAGCCGGAGGCTGGCAAAAATTATACCTATTTGTCCTTGGGCAACTCCGATGCACTGGAGGTAGGGCAGACGGTGATTGCCATCGGCAACGCTCTCGCTGAATTTCGCAATACCGTTTCCGTCGGAGTGATATCGGGGCTGGCGCGGACAGTTTCCGCTGGAGATTCTTCCGGAAATACCGAATTGCTGGATCATGTAATTCAAACGGATGCGGCGATAAACCCGGGAAATTCGGGCGGGCCACTGCTGGACCTCTCCGGCAATGTCATCGGGGTAAATGTCGCTGTGGCTCAGGGCTCGCAAAATATCGGCTTTGCCCTGCCCATCAATAGCATCAAGTCCGCGATTTTGTCGGTCAAAGCGACCCTGGAGGCGGCCAAAAACTAACTCGTTATCTTATATCCTTGAGCCTCTCTGTCAGCAAAAATCCGCCGAGCATTATCGCGCCCAGAACATAGAAAATATATTCGAAGGAAGGGGCATAGAAAAGTATCGGGACGGCCAAAAGCGGGGCGATCAGGTAGGAAAGTGGGCCGGTGTTGCGGAAAAAGTCGATTGCGTCCGCATTTTCCTCGCTGACCGCTTTGAAGAAGTAGCTTTCGCTCATGACTTCGATCATGGCGGCGCCGATGCGGGTAATGAATAACACCAGAGCCCAGATCAATACGCTCGGCACAAAGATCGTCGGAATGACAAGCGTCGCGAGCCCGCTTATGATGAAGCCCCATCCTAAAATCTTTTTTTCTCCGTGTCGATCGGAATATTTGCCTAAATGATACTGGGTGAAAAATGCGGTAAGCATTATGGTAAAGATCAGGCCGATTTGATTCCAGTCAAGCCCGATATGCTCATGGAGGTATATCGGACTATAGATCACCATCCAGGCGTAGAAAAATTTCAAAGTCAGATTGATGATGTAAATGGCAGAAATATTTTTATTGTGCCAGAAGAATCGAAGCACTTTTAGCGTTGAATGTTTTTTATATGCCGGGTCCCGAAAATCGCGCAGAAATAGTATGAAAATGGCGACCACCAGCCCCATAAAAAGAGCGGAAAAAATGTATATGCCGCGATAAGAACTTTTGGCCAGTATTCCGCCCGAGATAGTCTGCGAGACCACCCAGGCGCTGTTTATAATGATGAGATAAAATCCCCGAAATTTTCCTATAGACCCGCTTTGTGAAAAATCCTCGATAAATATGTCGAGCGACACAAGCACAAAAGTGCTCGCTAGGAAGAAAAGTATGAAAGAGGGGATAATAATATACGCGCTTGCCCCCGAGGCCAGGCCCAAAAAGGACAAAAGGGTAAGGACGGAAAATATTACGGCGGTGCCACGGTTGCCCCAGCGGGCGAGCACGCGAGGCATTCCAAAAAGCGCCCAGATGGTAATTAAAGAAGCGGCGGCATAAATAAAACCGATGTAATACGTGCCGACATAGGCCTCCAGGAAGCTCGAATTGATATAAGCGGTAAGCGCAATCGGGAGCGAGAGAATGAATCCAGCGAAATATATTATTTTCCGATTGTGGGCCATAGCTCCAATTATACACTACTAGACGGAGAGGATTACGGGGATGACGAGCGGGCGCTTGGCTGTTTTTTGGTACAAGAATTTGGAAATATTTTCTCCCAAGGAAGCCTTGATCTGGTCGAAATCCACCGGCCTCATTCTCGCGGTCGAATCCTCCACGCTTTTTTTAATGATGATTCTGACCTGGCGGAGGAGCTCCTGATTTTCTTTCAGATATACGAACCCGCGGGAGATCAGGTCCGGGGATTTTTTTAATTTTCCGGTTTTCTGGTCGACAAGGGCGATAACCACAAACATGCCGTCTTGCGAGAGCATCTGGCGGTCGCGGATGACCACATCCTGCACGTTGCCGATAGCGAATCCGTCTACCATCATCGGCGCGGAAGGGGCTTTTTCTCGGAGCATAACTATTTTCTTGCCGGAATTTTGGATTTCAATGATCGATCCGTTGTCCGGGACGACAATGTTCTCCTCCGGCATACCGAGCGACATCGCGAGCTCCTTGTGGAGCACCAGCATGTAGTGATGCCCGTGGATCGGGATAAAGAATTTCGGATGGGTTTTGCGGTGCAGCCATTTTATATCTTCCCGATTGCCGTGCCCGGTGGCATGGATGTATTCTTCCGAAGTCCGGAAGTTTATGATGTGCACGCCCTGGCGGGAGAGGTTGTCTTTGAGCCCCTGCACCGCCATTTCGTTTCCAGGAACGATTGAGGCCGACAGGATGATAGTGTCGCCTTTGCGCAGGGAGAATTTCTTGTGGGTTTTGGTTGCCGCCCGGTTGAGCGCGGCGAACTCCTCGCCCTGCGCGCCGGTCATGAGTATCAGCACCTTGTTCGGCGGGTAGTTGTCGATCTCTTCCACCGGAATTATCGTGCCCTTTTTTGGCCTGAAGATCCCGGCCTGCTCGGATACCTCCATGTTGGTCTTCATGGAGCGGCCTTCTAGCACCACTTTTTTCCCAAAAGATTCCGCAATCTCTACGACCCGCACCAGCCGGGTGATGTGGGAGGCAAAGGCCGCGATAATGACCCTCCCCTCCGTTTGCTTGATCAGCTTCTCCAGTCCCTGGTGAACCTTTATTTCGGCCAGGGCGAAGCCCTCGTTGTCCACATTGGTCGAATCAGTCATAAGCAGAAGGGTGTTTCGTTTGTCAAAAATAGAGTATTCTTTTTCTTCCCGTTCGCTGACCACTCCGTCCACCTGGTCGAGCTTGTAGTCGCCCGGGGTGACAATGTCGCCGTACGGAGTTTCGATGATGATACCCATCGAGTCCGGCACGGTGTGGGTGACGCCGAAGAACCGTATTTTTATTTGTCCGGCCATGACGACACTATTATTCTCCACGACGTTTAAATTAAGCGGCGGCAAATGCGGGAATTCCGTCTGGCGTTTCTGGATGAGTAGGATGCTTAAATTCCTTGAATAAAGTGGAGGGTTGCCGATACGCGACATTACAATCGGGATTCCGCCGATGTGGTCGAGGTGTCCGTGGGTGACGATCATAGCGCGGATTTTTTCCTTGCGCTCCTCGAGGTAGGTGGTGTTCGGGATTATGTAGTCGATCCCCGGAGTGTCTTCGGTTTTAAATTGCATTCCCGCGTCCACCACGATGATGTCCTCTCCGATCTCGATTGCGGTCATGTTCTTGCCGATCTCCTCGACTCCTCCCAAGGGAACGATGCGGATGTTTCCCGCCGCTAGATCGGGGATCTTCTCGCCCGAACTTCGCTCCGCGATCGACTTGCCGTGGCTATGGACAGGGGAGGGGGCTCCGCGCGGCCTCTTGCCGAATTTTGAATACTGATAAGTGGAGCTTTTGCCACCTCTTTTTTTGTCTCGACTCGGACCCCTCCTGCCGATTCTGCCCGGCGGTCTTTGGTCCGTCCGGGCAGGGGGTTTTTGCCCGCCGGGGTAGGCGGGAAAAGAATTGTTTTGTTCAGGTTTTTTTTCCTCAATGCTGAGAGCACTGAAAGACAGTCTGTTTTTTTTCATGATATTTTTATTTTTTTACTTAATTTTTCTTAGTTTTTAGCGGGCGAATATTTTCCAAACATTATCTTCTACAATATACCATTTATATACGCTTAAAAACCGGTCGGCGGGGGAAATGATATTTTCCATCGAGAGCCCGCTGATATTTTTTGATACCACATACAGGAAATTCGGGCTGTAGAGGAAGACGGCCGGCATGTCCTTTTTGACCTCGGATTCGAATTGGACATACTTTTGCTTCCTCGATTTTTCGTCGGGCGAGACAAAAGCATCTTCCAGTATCTTATCCACCTTGGCATTGGTATACATGGCGACATTGAGCCCCGGATCCTTGCGCTGTGAAGAATGCCAGAAAGCGTACAGGTCGGACGGATGATTTATGATCTCGCCGAAGAGGAGCGCATCATATTTGCGGGGGCGGATGACCGACTGGTTCAAATTTCCGATCTCAAAAGTTTTTATGTCTACTTTCATGCCGATCTCGGCCAGGTCCTGTTTGATGAGCTCGGCGGACTTGGCGAGCTCGGCGGCGTTGCCGGTCGAGATGGAGAACTCCAGGACGGTGGTTGTCTTCTTTTTATTCTTGCCGGTCACAGTCTTTTCCAAAAATCCGCTCGTCCCCCTTTTCCATCTGTCTTTGGCAAGCGCCGCCTCCACGTTTTTTATAACCTCCGCGCGGTCGGAGCTTTTGGCTAGAGATGGGGTTGCTTGGCTGACCATGTCCGGCGGGATGGGGGAATCGATCACCAGGCCGTTTCCCGAGAGCACCTCTTGCACTATCCTGCTTTTATTTATGGCGTCATTGATAGCCCTAACCACGACTTTGTTGGTGAAAATCTGATTTTGGTTTTGATTAAAGAAGAGCCCAAATATCCGCGGCAGGGGAGCGGATTCGATGCGGTAGCCCTTCTCCTTGAGTGTTTCGGCATTCTCCGGAGTGATCGAACTGATCTGTCCGACCTCGTTGCCGAGTAATGCCGCGATGAGATCGTTTTCATTTGAATAAAAACGCAGGGTGATGTTTTCTATGTATGGGGCGCCCAAGACGAATTTCTTGAACGGGGCCAAGGTGTAAGAATTTATGATCCCCGAGGATTGTATGTCTCGTTCCTCGACCATATAAGGCCCGGAACCGATCGGATTGGTGTTCGCATTATTAAGCTCAATCGGGGAGTCCGCCCAGACGCGGGCAGGCATGATTCCGAGCGTAGTATTTTCAAGGAATGACGCGTAAGGTTGCTTGAGGGTAAATTTCACTGTCTTATCGTCTATTTTTTCCACCGTAACGCCGTCCCAGCTGCCCTTGCGCGGAGATTTGATAATCGGGTCCTTGGCGCTATTTATGGTGAACACAACATCGTCGGCCGTGACCGGAGTGTTGTCCTGGAAATATATGTTGTCTCTGAGGGTAAAACTGTAGATAAGGCCAGTTGAGGACACGTCATATTTGGAAGCCAGGTCGGGAACCAGATTTCCCTCCGCGTCCTTTCGCATAAGGCCCGAATAAATGAGCGCAACCAGATCCTGGTCGGTGTCGGAGAAGGCCAGTACCGGGTTGATAAAGCGGGGAGTGCCGACGACACCCTCGGAAATATTTCCGCCCTGTATTGGCACTCCCACCATGAAGGATTTATTGATACTTTCCAAGATCAGGAGGGTGCTCACGACCAGCACGGCCACGAGCGAGAAAAAAGCGATCAGTTCTTTTTTGGAAAAAGAAGAGACGATGGTGTTCAATTCTTCATTTTTAGGCAGTTTGCCGATGATTTTAGACTGGCCCAAACGCCGCAAGATTTTTTTCATAAATTAAGATATTCAAGGAAGCACTACAAGAGTGCAATTCTGCCCGCTATGCCTGGATGATGATCGAGGTGAGAGCGAATAAAGCAAAAAGAATGGCACAAATAATAGACAAATAAAAAAGAAACTTTTCAAAACCTCGGCGGGTATGGTGAAAGCTCTCCCCGCCGCCGCCTAGCGCTCCGCCTACCTCAGCGCCTGTTTGCTGAAGCAAGATGGTCAGTATCAGTACAGCTGATACGATGATTTCTGCATATGGCAGAATCCGAGCTACTAATTGCATGGGGGCATTATTGCATATTGCCAAGCAAAAAACAAGCGAGTATAATTTTAACATGTCCAAGAAGAATACTTCCGTCCTGGGTCTATTCCAGAAATTGTTTCATAATTTTAACTCGCGGGCGATGAAGGACGCGACCGTGGCTTACAGAAACCATCTGGACCAGGGCGGCAAAATGCTCCTCGCCATGGCCGGTGCCATGTCTTCTGCCCAGCTCGGGATCACGCTTGCGCCGATGATCAAGACCGGCAAAGTTCACATGATCTCCTGTACTGGAGCGAACTTGGAGGAATCCGTTTTCCGCCTGGTTGCCCACCATCATTACAAGGACTATCCGAACTACCGTTACCTTACCAAGAAAGACGATGAAGATATTTTAAGCAGGGGGGAATGCCGAGTGACCGACACTACCATTCCGGAGAAGGAAGCCTTCCGGGTGATTGAGCCGATTATCCTTGCGCGCTGGAAGGAAGCCGAAAAGAAGGGCCAGCGGTATTTCCCGCACGAGTACTTTTACCAGATGCTTTTGTCGGATGATCTGAAAGGCAAGTATGAAGGCGATCCGGAGCACTGCTGGCTGCTGGAGGCCGCGAAAAAGAATTTGCCGATCGTCGTGCCGGGCTGGGAGGATTCGACCTTAGGGAATGTTTTCGCCGCTTACTGTAAAATGGGTGAAGTTTCTCCGAACGTGGTTAAAAGCGGGGTTGAATACATGGTGGATATGTATGAGCGTTATGAAAAGCTGGCGGCAGACGGGCCCGGGATGGGATTTTTCCAGATCGGCGGAGGCATTGCCGGAGATTTTCCGATTTGCGTGGTGCCTTCGATCAAATACGACCTCAAAAAGCCGGCCAGGCCGTGGGGGTATTTCTGCCAGATCTCCGACTCTACCACCTCCTACGGGTCGTATTCCGGCGCTACTCCGAATGAAAAAATTACCTGGGACAAACTGACGGTGGATACCCCGATGTTCGTAATCGAGTCTGACGCCACCATCGTTGCCCCGCTCATGTTCGAAGCCATCCTGGACCGGTACGATATAGCCGAGAAATAATTTAAATTTTAGAAATATCTCTCGGTAAAAATGCGTCGATTATCCAGTCAAGCGCCACTTTTATTTTCTGCTTGAGTGATATGAGCTTGGAGAGATATACGCCCCGCCAGAGGAGCCAGGCCAAGGGGCCGGAAATATATAGGCCGTAAATTTCTCCAATCGCGTGCCACTGCCCGAGGGAGACGAGCGAGCCCGCACTCCGGTAGCGGAAAGGCGCCATGCTCCTCTTTTTTATTGAAAGATAAATATTCTTTGCCACTGTTTTTGACTGCTTTTCGGCTACCTGGGCGAGCGCCGGGAGGAATCCTTCCCCCTCTGGACAGGCGGCGGCATCACCCAAGGCAAACACCCCGCTTTTGCCCTCGAGCTCTAGATATTTGTTTACCACCAGCCGGCCATCCCCGAGCTTTTTTGGATTTTCCTCGAAGTTTATTTCATTGGGCCTTATCCCGGCCACCCAGAAAATACTTTTACTTTTTATATTCTCCCCGTTTTCAAGTATCACGCCGGAAGGGTTTACTTCTTTCACTCTGGAGTTAAGGAGTACCCTCACCCCTTTCTTTTTCAGGATTTTAAGCGCGCCTTTGCGCATCCGGGGGCCGAATTGTGTGAGCACCTCGTCTCCTTTTTCAATCAGATACACTTCTGCGCTGGACTTCATCTGCCCCAAGAATTCTTTAAGCTCACAGGCCAGCTCCACCCCAGTGGGCCCCCCGCCCACCACAATGAAGTTCGACCCTGCCGGATTCTCCGCGGTCCCGACTATGTGATTTTTTATTTTTATCGCGTCGCCGACCGATTTTAATTCAAGGGTGAATTTATTGGCGCCCGGAATCCCGTAAAAATTCGTCCGCGATCCCGGGGCGAGCACTAGATAATCATAAAGGAGGGTCTCTTCGCCGCCCACCCCGCTTATTTTTACTTTTCGCTCTTTCAGATTTATATGTTCGGCTCTGCCTACATGGAACTTCGCGATACAACAGCGGAAAATTTCGTGTGTCGGCTCGATGATGTGCCCAGGGTCGACCCCGCCGGTCGCGACCTCATGCAGGAGCGGTGTAAAAAGGAAATAGTTTTTCTCGCCGATAATGGTGATCTCCACCCTCTTGTCATTACAGAGGAATTTGTGCAAGTGCTTTAGCGCATAAGTGCCGCCGAAGCCGTTGCCGACGATTACGATCTTGATTGAGCTGGACATCGAGTTTCAGTATATCAGAACTATACATTTCCCCCCCCAGCTTTATTTTTTAAAATATTGTGCTATAAAAAAGGGGATATGCAATACATTCATGTGAAAGTCATAGCTGGTGCGCGCAAGGAGTCTTTCCAAGAAAAGTCGGACGACCACTTCGAAGTTTCAGTGAAGGAAAAAGCTGAGCGCAATATGGCGAATGCTCGAATTCTCGAGCTCGTTGCTTTGTATTTCAAAGTGTCTGTCAATAAAGTAAGAATAATCAACGGCCACCGAAGCCCGAGCAAGCTCCTCGTGCTAGATTGAAATCAGTATGAAAAAATCTCGGGCGAAATTCAAATTCAAAAGCAAATTCGCTACCAGGAGGATCTGTATGACGGGGATGAATTTAAGTTTATTATCGAAATCTGGTTTTAGCCCCTTGAACATTCTTTAGGTGTATAATTAAAGGATGAGCAAATTAGGCGCTTTAATCATTGTTATAATTACACTTTTAGTCGGAGGTTTCCTTTTATTTAAATCTCCGGCTTCTGTCCCTGCGCCCGCTCCCGCGCTGGTTACCGAGGCCCAGGTAAAGCAAAATGTGGAGGACTATTTGCGAGCGAATATCGCCAGTTTGTCCCCGGTGGAGCCTGTGCTGGGTGGTTCCTGGTATGTAGTTTCCGTATCGGTAGACACTACCAAATACACCGGCACGGTAGTGTATGAAGACGGCCATATACAAGAAGTAAAAAATTTCAGTTATACATTAAATGATGCCGGTGAGGTTGCCAGCCTAACTATCGCTCCTGCCGAAAACAAAAGTGGAGATACTGACATAAGATAAAATAATGAATTCAAAATAAAATAAGCTTATAATAAAGACATGAAAGGCTTCCATGCAAATTTAGAAAAGGCGACGCTGGAAAATGAAAACTTCCGCAAAGTGCTCTATACCGGCGGGCACAGCCAGCTGGTATTGATGGCGCTCCGCCCCGGAGAGGAGATAGGTATGGAGACGCATCCGGATAATGACCAATTTTTCCGTTTTGAAAAAGGGGACGGGGAGGTAATGATAGATGGGAATGTATACAAAGTGCATGATGGGGATGGCGTTATCGTGCCGGCTGGAGCGGAGCATAATGTGCGGAATACATCTGCCACCGAGCCGTTAAAGCTCTATACTATTTACTCTCCGGCACACCACAAGGACGGCGTAGTCCGCGCTACTCGGGCCGAGGCCGAGGCAGACAGCCCGGAATTCGATGGGGTGGCCACAGAGTAGATTTCTCCCAAATATGCTATAATAGAAGTATTAGCAATTAATAATATAAAAATATGGCAGATTTAAAGGCGTTGTGTATGAAGTGCAGGGATGCGAATAGGAAGCCGACGATGCAGACTATGACTAACCCGGTCGTGACTAAGAATGACAAGGGCCGCTACTCCGCCAAGGGCAAGTGTGCCAAGTGCGGAGGCAATATGTTCAAATTCATGTCCGAGGCTGACGCCAAGGCAATGATGTAATATTAAGCATATAGATTGTCATAAAGTGTATGAAGCTTAAACGCTATTTTATTTTGGCTGCTTATGGAGCGGGGGCAGTACTGGTTTTTATTTTCCTGACTAACCTAGTCATTTATGCTGACTCTAAACCCTACATTTATAGAAATATAAAGGATGTATCGGAGGCGCAGACGGTAGTTATTCCCGGAGCCGCAGTTTCCTCAGATGGTGGACTCTCAAATATTTTTGAGGACCGAGTCAACACCGCGATTGAATTATATAAAGCAAAGAAGGCCTCCAAGATTTTAGTTTCGGGCGACAATAGTACTGTTGCCCACAATGAGGTCAATCCGGTCAGAAATTATCTTATAAACAAAGGAATTCCGGATGAAGATATTTTTCTGGACCATGCCGGTTTTGATACTTACAGTACGATGTATCGCGCCCGCGATATTTTCCAGGTTTCCTCCATTATTGTTTCTACGCAATCATTTCATTTGCCACGTGCAGTATTTATTGCCCGTTCGCTTGGACTGAAGGCTTACGGCGTTTCAGCTGACGCTGGGCATATTCTTTTCAAGAATTATATTCGAGAAATTTTTGCCAATGAAAAAGTAGTTTTCAATCTTGCCTTGAATCGAGTACCCAAATTCCTAGGCGATGTCATACCGATTACCGGCACAAGAAACAACGGTAATTGATTTCGACATAGACACCGGCATACGATAAACGTGTTATAATCAAAAAGTAGTTTATTAGTTTAATTAAAAATATATGGGAAAGGGAAATAACGCTTACAGGAAGGACAAAAAGAAGCCAAAGAAAGCCGCGAAGAAGTAAGAAGAAATAGTCACCAAAAAGCCCCTAAAATAGGGGCTTTTTGGTGACTATTCAGGCTTGACTTGCCTTAGCCCTTCATATATACTGGTCCATACGTCTAAATCTTTTTAGGTTAAGGCGTTTTTCTTTGACAAATGAATGTTTTCTGAGAACAGGTGCAAGTCTGTTCTGTTTTTTTGAGTAAAGAATAATTCAAGAGTGAAATCAAACTCTGGCGAAGTAGACAAAAATACTTTCTTTACAATTTAGTGTCGAAGACACTGAGCGTAGCGAAGTGCTGTTTTTTGTTTTGTTTCGTTCCAGCCTGCTCCCTCGCAAGAGGGCTGGCAGGCCTAACTTTTAGTTAGAGTTTGATCCTAGCTCAGGATGAACGCTGGCGGCGTGGATAAGGCATGCAAGTCGAACGAATAAGCCCACTGAAGTGCGGATTGAGATTGAGATTACATCAAGGTCAAGAGAAGTATGGATGCGGATCGCTTATTAGTGGCGAACGAGGTAGTAATACATAGGTACTTCCCCCAGAGTCTTGAATAATCCGTCGAAAGACGGACTAATACAAGATGGTCTCCGACCCCGAAAGGGCGTCGGAGTAAAGTTTTAACGCTCTGGGAAAGGCCTGTGCGGTATCAGCTAGTTGGCAGTGTAAAAGACTACCAAGGCTATGACGCCTAGGGGAGCTGAGAGGCTGACCCCCACCGATGGTACTGAGACACGGACCATACACCTACGGGTGGCTGCAGTCGAGAATCTTCCACAATGGACGAAAGTCTGATGGAGCGACGCCGCGTGATTGATGAAGTCCCTCTGGGACG
>Ga0209542_10006454_pt1 | contig 22806 bp, 23 predicted proteins | sample RifCSPhighO2_01_FD_184028 | JGI IMG/M metagenome (GOLD analysis project Ga0209542, IMG submission 184028) | Soil microbial communities from Rifle, Colorado - Rifle CSP2_plank highO2_0.1 (SPAdes) (version 2) | ecosystem: Environmental > Terrestrial > Deep subsurface > Rock core/Sediment ... | reverse complement strand
GGCTTCAAGGGTTCACCGAAAGCCGAGATAGTCGCCAAATACAGCACTCCTACAAGCATTCCCGCAATAGCAAAAGAAAAAGAGATTGCGTAAAAATTAAATATAAAAAAAGAAAACGGCGCGGATAACATCCGCGCCGTTTGTGCTTATGCCCTGTCTTGAATCAGACGGGCGACCGCTCGTGCGATGCCGTACCACACGCACAAGGTCCTACTCACGCGGTACTGTCGCTCCGCGTAGTAGAGAACGAGGTTCTCAAGCATCGGCGAATCGGGTGGCAGCGGAAGACAAAGCAGCAGACTACACGCTGTCTCATCTTCCGCCCAAGTGAGCTCCCGATCGGAGCACGCTTGCGGCAGGCCGTGGAGATACTGGAGAAGCGGCTTGACGCTCTCCAGGTTGAGCTTGGTCCTCTTTGGCTCCAGGTAGATTATATTCTGCATGGAGCCCCTCCCTTGCCCGGTGGAGCATTTCTTTTGTGCGTTACGACGAGAAAGAACGGGCGAGAGGACATCGAGGGAGTGGTATGCGTAATCATGGCAGAACTCCTCTTGGTTGCTGTGAAAGAACTTGCTGAACAAAAACTCCGGCTTTGTTCAGCCGGAGTTTTTCGATTTGAAGAGTTGATTTTGAATCAAACGACCGCGGCTGGACAAATAGGGGAGTACCCCCACATCTTGAGGGTAATGACCGTAAATGTTTTGCCACCGTGGTACTGCATATATTCTGTGTACTGGATTAACATACCCCTGTCAATGTGGATATCTAAAAGATCGAGGGCGCGCATTCCCGAAGGTTTGCGCGCCCTTGTTTTCCGTAGGTCAACACCGATATTTTTCTTGCAGGCCAAACATCGCGAGGGCTTCATTTACGGCACCTTTGCCGAATGGAAGGATAGCGTCAGCCATCGCCATTCTGAGCGTCCTGTCCAAGGTAGCCCAACCATGAAGATCCGGGGCCCCTTTCAGTTGACTCACCGCCGCCTCGGCCAACTTTTTGTGGATGAACCTGTAAGCATCTCCTGGCTTTGCGGCTTTCTCCCGACGCCGGATTTCATCCAAACTCGTTAGATGCAACCGATTAGAAAGCTTTGTGCGGGCCATGTTCTCTATCCTCTCACGCTGTCTGCAAAAAATATGCCATAAAAATATGGTGTGCACAACTGCTTACTTTTCTATACACTACAGAAACTTATGGATTCCCCAGTGCAGCAGATAAAAGACAAGCTCTCGATAAACGAGATAGTGGGCGGCTATGTCCAACTGCAAAGAGTAGGGCGCAACTTTAGGGCCAAATGCCCCTTCCACAAAGAGCGTACCGCTTCTTTTTATGTTAGCCCCGAGCGCGGTACCTACATCTGTTTTGGGTGCGGGGAAAAAGGGGATGTTTTTTCGTTTGTGCAGAGAATTGAAGGAATCGATTTCGGAGTAGCGCTTAAACAGCTTGCAGAAAAAGCTGGGGTGAAGCTGGAGAAACGATTTGTGCCAAAGCAAGAAAACAAAGACAAAGCGGAGCGTCTGTACCTCGTGTGCGAAGAAGCGGTTAAATTTTTTGAAGCTACGCTAAAAAAAAGAAAAGATGTCAGGGACTATTTGCAAGCGCGGGGTGTTAAGGAGGAAACGGCTCTCCTGTGGCGGCTTGGATACGCTCCTGCCGCGTGGGAAGAACTCACTCATCATCTGATACAGGCAGGGTTTACCAAAGAGGAGGTAGTGGATGCGGGTTTCGGGGTTAAATCGGAGAAAAAACAAGGAGAAATTTTTGACCGCTTCCGCGGACGCATCATTTTTCCTCTGTTTGACCCGGCAAGTCAGGTGATAGCGGTCTCTGGGAGGTTTTTTGAAAAGGTCCCGGGCGCTCGCCCCGCCGAAGGCGGGGAGCCCGCAAAGTACGTCAACTCGCCGGAAACTGCGCTCTTTAAAAAATCAAAGACGCTGTATGGATTTGACCGAGCTAAAAATTTTATCCGTAAGGCGGATTGTATTTTGCTAGTTGAGGGCCAGCTCGACTTGATATTAGCCCACCAGTCGGGCCTGCCGTACACTGTGGCGCTCTCCGGGACGGCGCTCACCCCCGAGCATCTCTCGCTCCTCTCGCGGCTCTCTAAGCGTCTGGTGCTCGCCCTTGACGGCGATGCGGCCGGTCTCCGCGCGGGGCTTAAAAGCGCTCATATGGCGATTGTAGCGGGGTTTGACGTCAAGATTCCGGCATTTCCTCTTGGCAAAGACCCGGCGGACCTCGCAAAAGAGAACCCAGAGCTTTTAAAAGCGGCGATACGTACTTCAAAAACCGCGGTTGAATTTTTTCTTGATGCTCTGCGCCCGACTGCCCGCGACGAGCGCGCGTACAAAAAATCAATCGAGGTACAAGTACTTCCGTTAATCGCGGCGATGGGGAGCAAAATTGAGCAGGAACATTTTATGCACATTGTCGCGGGACATCTAGGAGTCTCGGAGGGAGCAATCCGGCAAGAGGTCGCAAAAGTCCGCGCGACACCGGCGGCGCCTTCGGGTGGGGAAGGGGCCCCAGCAAAAGAAGTTGCGGTGCCGCTCTCCCAGATCGAGCGTACTGCAGGCATGCTCCTCTTTTATTTTGAGAAAGATGAGGGGGTACAGAAGCGGCTTGCGGAGCTTTTAGGCAAAGAACGCGCGGGGAAGCTCACAGAAGAGCTTGCGCCCCACGCGGAGATGCTCCGCTTCAAATTTGAAAGTGAGGTGGGGGAGTATACAGATGAAGCGACCGTAGCGGGCGATATGTTGAAACAGCTTGAAATCGCGGCTGTCGAAGAAGAGATTGTAGCTTCCCGCGGGGATGCCCGCAAAATAACCGACCTCATCCGCCGCAAACACGAACTCCAGAAATAAGGGCTGCGCAAAAACGAAGTTTGCCGGAACGCGGAAAATTCCTGGCTGGAATTTTCCTATGACCCGGCGCCGTCGCGCCTCTCAACATTCCGTCAAACTTGTTTTTGCTCCGCTTTGCATAGCGGAGCGAGGGAGCCGTGCAGGTGGCTTTCGAGTGCGACGGCATGAGAACTTGAGAAATTTTCCAGCAGAAAAATTTCGTACACCTGCAGGGCTGCCCTCGCGAAGCTCTTTATGATATACTGGTGAAAATGCGGAAGAAAAAGAAGGTAAAAAGCCGCCGCCCTCGCCGCAAGAGCGTCAAGGGTAAGGCAAAGAAGTTTCGTGCCGCCGCCTTGAAGCGGCGCGCTTCGCTTGCCTCTAAAAAGCCGGCAAACAAAACAAAACCCGCCCCGGAGGTTAAGCTAAGCCCCCGACTTACAAAAAAAGTGGAGGAGCAAAATAAGAAAGCTGAAGGGCTGCTTGTACGTGGGCGCGCACGCGGGTTTGTGACCTATGACGAGATCCTCAAGAGCTTCCCGAACATCGAAACAGACGTTTTGTTTCTGGAGGAGTTGTATGAAAAGTTTTCAACCGCAGGCGTTGATGTGTTGGAGGGTGGCGGAATGCTTGAGATAAAAGACGAGCCCGTAGAAACCGGCTACTCCCGCTCCGACAGCCAGTACGACTCGATACAGATGTACCTGCGCGAGATAGGCAAGTACCCCCTTCTCAATGCGGAACAGGAGCGCACCCTTGCAAAACGGATTGTCGACGGCGACAGCGAAGCGAGGAACCTACTTGCACGCGCGAATTTACGCCTTGTTGTTTCTATCGCCAAGCGCTACGTCGGCCGTTCGCCCGACCTGACACTCCTCGATCTCATCCAGGAGGGAAACTTAGGTCTCTTTAAGGCCGTTGATAAATTTGACTACACCAAAGGGTATAAATTTTCGACCTACGCGACCTGGTGGATACGTCAGGCGATAACCAGGGCCCTTGCCGACCAGAGCCGCACTATCCGCATCCCCGTGCACATGGTTGAAACAATCGCCAAATACAAACAGGTCAGCAGGCGTCTCTCTCAAGATTTGGGCCGCGACCCTCTGCCGGAGGAGATCGCACTTGAAATGGGCCTCGAGGTTGAAAAGATATATCAAATAGAAAAGATAGACCAGGACACTGTTTCGCTCGAAAGCCCGGTCGGTTCGGACGATGATGACGGCAAATCGGTGCTGGGCGACTTTATCAAAGACGACAAAATCCTCTCGCCGGATCAAGAGGTCTCGCGGCGCATCCTTGGTGACCAGCTACGCGAGATTTTGGATGAGCTCTCGCCAAAGGAGCGCGAAATTTTGAAACTGCGCCACGGGCTTGAGGACGGCATCTATCACACACTTGAGGAGGTAGGCAAGAAATTCGGCGTTACCCGCGAGCGCATCCGCCAAATTGAAGCAAAAGCACTGGAGCGCATCCGCACCCACGACAAAGCCAAACGGTTGCGGAGTTACTAGCTGCGCAAAAAGCAGCCCTTCAGGTGTACGAAATTTTTCTGCTGGAAAATTTCGAGAGTTTAGCGCCGTCGCGCTCGAAAGCCACCTTCAGGGCTCTTTTTGTTTCGCTTAAGCAAAGCAAAACAAGTTTGACGGAATGTTGAGAGGCACGACGGTGCCGGGTCATAGAAAAATTTGTCAGCAGGAAATTTTCCGCATTTCGACAAACTTCGTTTTGCGTAGCGTATTCCGCTATACTGAACACATGGCCAAGCTCCCCATCAAACACTGGAGCCACTCATCGCTCGTTACATTTCTGCGCAATCCGCTCGCGTGGCACAAGCGCTATGTTGAGGAAGTGTATGACACGCCTTCGGGCCCCGCTTCTATTGTCGGGAGGGCGGGGCACATAACGCTCCAACATTTCTACGGAGGGATAGGGAGGGAGGGCGCCACAGAGCTCGGACTTGAATATCTGCGCTCGGTACCCGATTTTGAAATAAATTTCGGCAAAGCACGCTCAATTGCCGCTCGTAAGAAACGGCGGGCGGCGATGGAGCGCGAGTTTGTGCAGGCCGTCGGGTTTTATTTGGCACGCCCACCGCGTTACAAGGTTGTTGGGGTGGAGGCGAAAGGAGTGGTTGACGTTGAAGGATTGCCGCTTCCCATCAAGGCAGTTTCTGACTTGGTGGTCGTATCAAAAGTAGATCCCCGCGGTTTGGACATTGTCGATCATAAATTTGTTTCTGCGTTTAGCCCCCGCCAGGGCGACAAGGCGCTCTTTATGCTGCAGGCGATATTTAATTACTACACGGTCAAAAAAACGTTTGGAAAGCCGGTTCGACGCTTTATCGTTCAAGAGTGCAAGATTCCGCGCAATGCTGACGGTGCCTCCCAGATGCGGCGGCACATAATCGATTTCCGCACCTTTAGGCGCGAGTTTATCCTCTTCAACCGTCTTATCCGTGACGCGACAGCGGCGCTCTCGCAGATGCGTGTCTTTTTGCCGAACCCCTCCGATATGTTTGAAGGGGAGAACTCGCTCGATATTTACCAAATCAATCTCTCGCGCGAGGACTACGACGCCCACTTCCGCCCCGACGAATAAGGGCTTCGCAAAACGAAATTTGTAGAGCACCGCAAATTTCTTGCTAGAAATGTACTGAATCTCGCGCCGTCGCGCTCGACCGCAGACTCACTGCTCTTCAAATTTGTTTTGCTCCGCTAGCGAAAAACCCCTAACTTGACAAGGTACCCCTTTGGGTGTATAATGAATAAGAACGTACACCAACGGCAGGAGCATATCATGCAAGGCCTCGCTATTCTTGCTCAGGCGCCCTCATCCGCACAGTCTAGAGTGAACGACGTACAGAACACCATCGATAAGTTGCGAGAAGGCGATCTTTCCGAAGAGGAAGCCGCTGATCTCATGGCTTCCATCATGGAGGCGCAGGGCTGTGTCGGAGCCGAGTATCGTGATCGTCTTCTCGAAAAAGCAGGTCGCGCGTTCTCTGCTGGCGATCAAGTTCCCGGCGGCGGATACTGAAGTTTTCGGAGGGTTTTCTCAAAACGCTCCAGGGCGGGACACTATGTGCCCGCCCTTTCTAATTTTCATACGGAGCGAAATCAATTTTTGAGGGGCCTAATATAGCGTAGCGAGAGAGCCATGCAGATGGCTTTCGAGCGCGACTGGCGCGAGAACTGAGAAATTTTCTAGCAGGAAAATTTCGTACATCTGCGGGGCTGCTCTCGCGAAGCCTTTACGGAGTTTGGATTGGAGCGCCGGGGAGCTGGCCCAGAACCGCGTCGATGATGGCGCGCATGGAGTCGTAGGGCTGGGCACCGGAAAGGTTACCGCCCTCAACAAGTTCTCCGTTGATCAAGATGAGCGTGTAGGGGGTGCCTTGCCCGCCAGCGGCTATCGCGTCCTGGTAGCTGTCGGCCACTTTTTTGCTGTAGGTGCCGGAGTTTAGGCACTGGTTGAACTGCTCCACATTGAGCCCCACCTCTCCTGCAATCACCGGCAGCTGATTGAGGTCGAGCCCGTTGCTTCCCGGGGTCACCTCGTAGATTTTGTCGATAAATTTGAAGAAGGCCTCGTTTCCCCCCTGCGCTCCCGCGCACTCCGCTGCCTCGGCCTCTTTGGGAGCTTTGGAGTGTATCTGGGTGAGCGGGAAGGCGCGGTACACCCACGCGACCTGGCCGTTGGCTCCATAGAAATCCATTATTTGATGCATCGTGATGTGGAAGTCTTTGCAGAAGGGGCACTCGAGGTCCGCGTACTCAACTATCTTTATCGGAGCACTGGGGTTCCCCAAGATGTGGTCGCTGCTGTCTACCGGCCGTACGGTTGGCGCTCCGTTGGGAGTCGGAGTTGTGCTGCTGCCCTTTCCTGCCAAAAACACCGCACCCGCAATTAATCCGCCCGCAATAACAATAGTAAACGGCAATACATATTGGCTTTTCATAGATTTCTAATTATACCTTTTTTAATAGTAAGTCAAAAGGGAAGGGTATGGGTCAAGGCGGAGGAGGAATTTTCTTTTTCCCAGTCGCTCGTATCGAGTTTTATCTCGCGTACCCCGTCAAAATCTTTATATTTAAGCATCCCGTGTTTTTTTGCGTGCTCGTAGAGCTCGAGCGTCAAGCGCACATCATCCAAGCAGTACTTCCGTACTTTCTCTATCTCGCCTGCCCCCCACCATTTAACCGCCTCCATACCGTTTCCTATCTTTTTTTGCCCCAACGTTGCCTCGGCCAGGTTATCAAGCTTTAAGCGCCGGTTGAGCACTTGTTTAACTTCCTTCAAGAGATCGATACTTTTAATTTTTGTTAAGTCGCCGGAATAGTATTTATTGAGGATAGGAATATCAAAATGGTCGCTGTTGTAACCGACCAGTAGGTCAGCGCTCTCCAACAGGGGCCAGAGCTTCGGGAGTTCTTCTTTAAGAAAGCTCGAATATTCGTTTGTCTGCGAGTCGTGGATGCCTACAATGGTGAGTTCGATTTCACTTAGGTCGGGGATTGACCCCGCGAACCCACCCGCTGTTTCTATATCAAACGTGATACGTCTCATAGCGGATTAGAGGTTGAGGAAAAATTCAGACAGCGCCTCTTTTGTGAGTACTGCTTCTCCCCCTGTTTCCAAATTCCTCGCAACGTACGTGCCTTTTGCAATCTCGTCGGGACCGACGACAATGACGTAGGGGATTTTATGTTTGGCAGCCGCTTTTATCTGATCTCCCAGCTTCTTTTCTCCAAAATCGACGGCAACCGCGATACCCTCCGCACGGAGCTCCCCCGCAAGCGCGAGTGCTGCGGAGACCGAAGTCGCGGAGGCGGCGGCAAGGTACACCCGCGTCCTTGGCGTATAGGGGGGCACAAGGCCGCGTACCGCGAGGAAGTCGCGTATGGTGACATCTCCCATGCCAAAACCTACTCCCGGCACCTGTTCCTCATCAAAAAGCGCGGTCAGATTTTCATACCGGCCGCCGCCGAACATCGCACGACTATTGTCGGGGTGGGTGTCAAAGACCTCAAACACAACACCGGTGTAGTAGTTGAAGCCGCGTATGACGCCGGGGTCAAAGACCGCGTTCCCGATACCCATTTCGTCAGTGAGAATCGAAAGTACTTCCGCAACGTCTTTTGGGGGCTTCTCGGGCGAGAGCATTTCAAGCGCGACACCGAGTGTTGCGAGGTCTTCCATAAATTTGTTTTCGGGGATTTTGCCACGTTGATCCAAGAGCCGGCGAAACTTTGCCGCCTGTGCTCCATCAAGCCCGATCTTTGTTATCAGAGAGTCGGTAAAATTGCGGCTCCCGAGCTTGATCGTAAAGTCACTTTCTTTGGCGCCGAACGCAATCATTACACTATATGCAACCGCAATAACCTCGGCATCTGCGGCAGCAGCGTTTGACCCGAAGAGGTCGACGTTGAGCTGCCAGTGCTCCCGCAGGCGCCCGCGCTGGGGTCGCTCGTAGCGGAATACGTTGGGGATGGAGTAAAGCCGCAGGGGGAAACCGAGCTCCCGGCGCTTGCCGGCGACCATGCGGGCAACGGTCGGGGTCATCTCGGGGCGGAGTGTCACCTCGCGTCCGCCGCGGTCCAGGAAGGTGTATGACTGGTCGTTGATGATCTCTTCATTTTCAACGCCCTTTCCTTTGTACAGTTCAGCGGGCTCGAGAATCGAGGCATGATACTCCGCGTATCCAAAACGCTCCACGACCTCCCGCATCGTCGCCAGTATGTAGTTGAGGAACGCCTGATCCTCCGGATAGAAGTCGCGCACGCCTTTGTATGGCTCGACTGAAAGTTTTTCTTTTTTGGCCATATCGGTATTTGCTGATACATTGTAACAGAAATGACGGAACGACTCCAAAAGGCGGGACAGGTGGTTAATCTTTATAAAGCAATGGGAGAGACACCGCGCGAGCGGCTCGAGCGCTTGCGCGGACAGCGAGGCGACCTATGGAACGAAGTGCTCTCCTATGCGGGACGCCTGGACCCCATGGCCGAAGGAGTACTTTTGTGTTTGGTCGGCTCCGCCAACTCGCGCCGCGAGGCATATCTCGACATGAACAAAGAGTATGTGCTCGATGTGCTGTTCGGCTTCTCAACCGACACATACGATATCTTGGGCAAGGTGGTGGAGACGGGCGACACGGGGACGGTTACGCGGGGGGGGTTGAAGCAATCCCTCAACGAATTTCGGGGCGACGTGAGCCAGGAGTATCCACCGTATTCTTCAAAAACGGTTGAGGGCAAATCCTTGTTTGAGTGGGCGCGCACCAATGCCTTGGGAACACTGATTCTCCCGCGCCGTACGGTAACCATTTTTGAGATTGAACTCAAAGAGATATACAAAGTGCCTGAGGCAGAGCTCCTGCACTACATTGAGGACAATGTGTCAAAAGTAAACGGCGACTTCCGCCAAGACGAGACCTTGCGTCTCTGGCGCCAAAAATTGAAGGAGTCGGGCAGACGGGAGTTCCCCGCGGCGACTATAAAAATTTCTTGCTCCTCCGGCACCTACGCGCGCTCAATCGCCAATGGGCTTGGCGAAAAACTCGGCGTCCCCGCGCTCGCACTCCATATCCTCCGCACCAAGGTGGGGGAGTTTTCAGTTGAAAAATCATTACGATAGAGTATAGTTCCGGCCAGAGGATCCCACACAGAAAGGGCCGGAAAATGAAATGGTCGAATATCTCCGGATATCCTGTCGCAACGAACATTTGCGAGCAGGAACTTCGCGAAATAGAAAAACAGGACGGATGGTCCATGGCGCATGTTAGGATGCTCCCCTCCGCATCCTCCCTCCTCCACTTCCATAAACACATGACGGAGATCTACGTCATGACCAGGGGAAGGGGAAAACTTGTCCTGGATAACAAGCATTGCGAAATACAGCCAAGCGACATTGCTCTGGTCTCGCCCGACACTCACCACATGCTCAAGAATCTCAATGATGAATTGAGCCCCGCGCTCGAGCACTTGGTGTTCGCCGTGCCGCCATTTAACCCCACAGATGTGCACGTCGTGGTGGGAAAGAAGCCGAGACGCCTCTTCTACAACGTGCTTCCGGCTCCCAATATCGAAGATGCGTTTGATGGGGCGAAAATAATGCCGTACCACTTTCCGCACATCGACCTGAGCTTCGCCTACGGTTGGGTGTACAACGACCAGGAAAGACGCAATCCGCCTCATTATCACAAAAAGACACGTGAATGGATATATGTGGTTTCTGGGCGGGGGATGGTTGAGTTAAACGGAGTCACCTGGCCCATCAGAGAACGCGATTGGGTTGAGATCGTACCGGGTGAGGAGCACGCGTTCAGAAACCAGCAAGCAGCACCACTGACAATTGTATGCGTATGCTCGCCGCGCTTTGACCCAAGCGACGTGTATTATCGCTAAGTCGTTGACGGAGAGGTCTCCATGAACTGGGAGTTGGTGCGTCTTGTACTGCTAATCGCTTTGCTTCTCGCCCTGATCTTCGGGCCGCTGTTTATTCCCGATGTACATTAAGACCCCCGGCGCACGCGCCGGGGTTTTCGTTTTTATTCTTATGTGGTATCAATCTTGCAGACGAACAGAGAAGGAACCTTCCGGATGGTCAAAGGGAAAACGCTCCCCGTCCTGCGGGGGACACGCCGTATAACACAGTTTTTGGAAAACGAAAAAACCGGAGTGAAGATCGTGGTCGTTGAAGGTATCTTCGTTCCATCCTCGCTCTCCCTCCGTAAGTTGATGGAGCTCGCGGGACCCGACACTCCTGGGTACTCGGAGATTGCCGCCTACATCAAGGCACAGCCTCCCGCCGTAGTCCCGGCCGTAACACTTCCCATGGTCGTTCTTTTGAATTTTGGGCGTGTTATGACCAACAAGAAAATCTTCCGGGCCCTCCCGAAAATGGTTTCCTGGGAGCCGCTCATACCGCGCGAGCTCTTCATGCTCGCGAGGGACTGCAGCGACCTTGAGGTGCAGCTCGGGTGTGAAAAGATGACCCTTGCGTCCCTCTATCCGTGCTTGAGGCTTTGCAACTGCGAAGCCGTCTGCACGGTGCGCTGGGCGGGAGCAAGGCGCTGGGCCGAGGCGATGTACTACGACTTCGGGTGGAGTGCTGAAACCTGGTTTGCATATAAGCAAACGAAAGAATGAGAAACAGCCCCGGCGCGTACGCGCGCCGGGGTTTTTGTTTAACAAAACGAAGCAAAATCAATTTTTGAGGGGGTACGGAGCCGGACGCAAAGTAAAAGAACCCTGAAGGAGGCTTTCGAATGCGACGGCATGAGAACTTGAGAAAATTCCCAGCAGGGAATTTTCGTACTCCTGGAGGGTTGCTTTTACGGAGCGATTTTGCGAAGTCCTTACCCTTCGACTTCGCTCAGGGTGATTTGCCAAGGCAAATCACCAATCCAGCTCGCCCGTTTTGTATTCGGTAACGCGGGTTTCGAAGAAGTTTTTTTCTTTTGGCATGTCGATGATCTCGCTCATCCAGGGGAATGGATTGTCTTTGTGATACTTTTTCTCAAGCCCGATGCGCTCAAGTCGCCTGTCGGCGATGTGTTCTATATATTCTTTTATCGTTCCCGGCACTAACCCGACAATCCCGCGGGGAAGTGCATCGTCCACATACTTTTTCTCCAACTCCACTCCTTTCATAATATTGTCGGTGAGCGTCTTTTTAAATTCGGGAGTCCAAATGTCGGGGTTCTCCTGCACTATCGTGTTGATAAGGTCGGCGCCGAAGGCCAAGTGCACCGACTCATCGCGCAAAATAAATTGAAACTGCTCGCCCACTCCCACCATCCGGTTTTTGCGCAACATCGAAAGCATCATCACGAACCCTGCGTAAAAGAAGATACCTTCCATGATGACGTAGTAGCCCACCAGGTCGTGCACGAACTTTTGGATATTTGCGTTTCCTTCGGTCGAGAAAGAAGGATCGAAGACCGATTTGGTCATCTCAACCACAAAGTCATCCTTCTCTTTGATAGAGGGAATGGTGTTATACATGTTATAAATTTCGTCCGGGTCGAGCCCTAAGGTGTCGCAAGAGTAGATGAAGGTGTCGGTGTGTACCGCCTCTTCATACCCCTGGCGCAAAAGGTACTGCCGGCACTCGGGGTTGGTGATATGGCGGTAGATCGCCAGCACAATATTGTTGGCGGTTAAAGACTCCGCAGTAGAGAAAAACCCGAGGTTCCATAGGATCATGCGGCGCTCGTCCTCCGAGAGACCGCCCGGTTTCTTCCAAAGCTCGACATCCTGTTGCATCGAGACCTCCTCTGGCACCCAGTTGTTGGCGACCCCTTTTTTGTAGTGGACGCGCGCCCACTTGTACTTCATCGGAAGTATTTTATTCGGGTCGGTCGTGGACGCACCGTTTATCACTCCCATATCAGAGCATTCTATCTGATAACGTTTTAATTCGCTACGCTACGCACTACAACTCTCGCAGCCGTCGCTTAGGATTTCAATCTTGGGGCGTTTTCCGGCAACAACTTTTTCTTCGCCAAACGAGGGAATTCCTTTTGAAACAATCGGGTTTGCAACCGGAGAGGGCTGGGGAGTACCGGCGTAGGGAAAGGGCGTTTGGCCGCCTTCAACAACCTGCTTTGCTTCCATCACGGCCACAACTTCTTCAATGACCGCTTGCGGGGAGGGCTCTGGATCCGCTTGGCTGAGAATATTGTCGGGGCTCCGAAGTATCGCGACTGTCTCTTCGATAATGACCGACGAAGGTATGCCGCTAGTTGCAACTGGCGCGTCCGTGTTTGAAGTCGCGCCGAACTTGGCCATGTTGACGGTTGATTTTTCAATGCGGGAAGCCCCCATAGTGCGCAAGTAATAAGTCGTTTTGAGCCCCAAGCTCCAGGCGTACTGGTAAATTTCGGAGAGCACGCGCCCAGAGGTGCCACCGTAGAAGATATTGAGGGATTGGCTTTGGTCTATCCAGCGCCCGCGGTAGGCAGCGGCCTTGATGAGCCACTGTGGCTCTATCTCGAACACTTCCTTGTATTTATCGCGTATAGCAGGAGGAATTTCACTAATCTCTTGTATGGAGCCGTCGTTGAATTTTATTTTCTCGAGCATGTCCTCGCCCCAAAGCCCCAAGCGCTTGAGGTCCTCAACCAAATATTCGTTCACCACCATGAAGTCGCCCGCCATGTTGCTCTTTACGTAGAGGTTTTTGTAGATCGGCTCGATCGTCGGGTAGCAACCGGCAATGTTGGCGGTTGTCGCGGTCGGAGCGTTCGCCATCGTGTTTGAGTTGCGCATGCCCCACTTGCGGATTGTCTCGCGCACCATCCTCCAATCAAGTGTTTCGTGGCGGGGCACGTCTATGTGCATGCCGCGCTCTTGTTCGAGTAGAGCAATAGTGTCGTGGGGCAGTATCCCGCGGCCCCACTTACTTCCTTTGTAGGTCTCGTAGGTACCACGCTCTTTTGCGAGTAAAGATGAAGAGAGTATCGCGTGGTAAGCAATTGCTTCCATCGACTCGTCGGAGAATTTTACCGCCTCCTCGGAATCAAAATTGATATTAAGTTTGTAGAGCGCGTCTTGGAGCCCCCGCACACCTAAACCCACAGGGCGATGGCGCATATTGGAGCGCTTGGTTTTCTCTGTGGGGTAGAAGTTGACGTCTATCACGTTGTCGAGCATCCTCATTGCAACCGGTACGACACGCGCCACTTGCTCGCGGTTGAAGATGCCGTTGTCAACAAACTTCGCCAAATTCAAGGAACCCAGATTGCACACTGCCGTTTCCTCGGCCGAGGTGTTGAGCGTGATTTCGGTGCAGAGGTTACTCGAGTGAACGACCCCGACGTGGTCTTGCGGTGAGCGGATGTTGCTGGGGTCCTTCCAGGTTATCCAGGGGTGGCCGCTCTCAAAGAGCATGGTGAGGTGTTTTTTCCAGAGATCTGCCGCACGCACGACCTTGTGGTGGGGGATTTTGCCTGCCGCGGCCTGTGTCTCGTATTCCTCGTAACGCTTTTCAAATGCTTTACCGTACAACTCGTGCAGGTCGGGGGTGTCGGAGGGGGAGAAGAGCGTCCAATCTCCGTCTTCCTGCAGGCGCTTCATAAAGAGGTCAGGAATCCAGGTTGCGGTGTTGAGGTCGTGCGCGCGGCGTCGCTCGTCGCCGGTGTTTTTACGCAGTTCTATAAAATCCTCGATGTCGAGGTGCCAATATTCAAGGTACACAGCTGCGGCGCCGCGCCTGCGCCCCGATCTATTGATAGAAATAGTGACATCGTTGGCGATTTTGAGGAATGGGATGACCCCCTGGCTCTCAACACCTGTCTTTTTTATCAAAGAGCCGGTCGCGCGCACGGGTGTCCAGTCGGTACCGAGGCCCCCGGCGTATTTAAGGAGCTGCGCACCGTCTTTATATTCATCAAATATCGCGTGAAGATCGTCTGGTACGGTCGAGAGGAAGCACGAGGAGAGTTGGGGGAGCGTGAGACCCGCGTGATAGAGCGTGGGGGAGGAGGGCGTGTAGTACATCGCCGACATCACCTCATAAAATTCTATAGCACACCGCTGGCGCGCCTCAGGCGTTTTTTCTGCGAGCGCTGTGCCCATCGCAATCCGCATCCAAAAAATCTGCGGGGTCTCCAGGAGCTTGCGGTTCCCGAACTCTTTGGAGAGGTAGTTGGTCTGAAGAGTCAGGAGCCCCAAGTATTTAAAGTCGCGATCGCGTTCGATCTGTAGCGCGTCAGCGAGGGCCTCCAAATCAAAGTCCAAAAGCCGCGGGTCAAACTGGCCGATAGAAACGCCACGTGCAATTGAAGCGAGGAAGGCACTGCGGTGCATCTCATCCAACTTTTTGTAATCAACTTCGCCCAAAACCTCCCTATACATCGATTGCAAAAGCAATCGTGCCGCAACTTGGGAGTGCGCCGGGTCGCGCTCGATCATTGAACGCACGACCATTACCAACACTTCGTGGATGTCGGTTGTCTTTATTCCCTCATACATCTCCGCGCGCACACGGGCAATAATGGCGGGGACCTCGACGACGCGCTCATATCCCTGCGCGGCCCACAGCAGAGTCTTCGTGAGCTTGGCCTCCGAGAAGCGCTCCCGGGTACCCTCCCGTTTGGTGACAAAAAGCTCGTTTTCTATTATCTTTTCGGCGATTTCGGCCTTCTTTTCAGCCCGGACTTTAGCGTGCTCATACCTATAGACTATGTAGGCCTTGGAGACCGTAAAAAAGCCATGCGCGGCTATCGCATTTTCAACCAAATCCTGTACCTTCTCAACGTCAGGTATAAAAGCGGTGTTAGAAAATTGTTCGTCCAAGAACTTCATCACGCTGCGGGTGATGTTTGCCGCGTCCACTTCGTAACTGTCTCCTAAGACCGCGGCGAACGCTTTTTGTATGGCGATAGTAATTTTTTGAGGATTGAAGTCAACAATCTCTCCGTTTCTTTTTTTTATCTTTCTGACGGGCGCCATACGATAGAGTGCGAGAGTTACAGTATAGCGGTGAGTTTTCTTTTTGTGCGGAACTTTTTCATCTCGGTTGTGCATAACTTTCTCGCTCAAACAATCTGGCGACTGATTTTTGAGGACGGTCAAGCGAGATCACCAAAATTATTTCCTCTGTACCGTATCTCGGCTACGATTTTTGAGGTGGGAGGAGGTGTCGCTATATTGACAAAGTGTTTTTCATAATACATACTGCAAAAAGAAGGAAGTGGGATGAACTTCTCACATCACCGAATGGGAGGCGAGCGTGGCGCGAGCTCTCTTGGTTGTAGTGGTTTGGATGATTGGCTTCTGGCTCATCAGCAACTTTCTTGATCCGTGGATCGGCTTCGTTCCACCGGCAGGAAATCCTTGGTTTATTCTGCGCGATCTGGTACTGATGATTTTTGGTGCGACCCTCTACAAAATTCTCGAGCCTTGATGGGCTCTCCAACTGCCTCGACCGCCGCATCGGCGTGCCGAGGTTTTTCTTTTTTCAAATTTGTTGTATATTTAGACACATGCCGTCAAGACGCCCAAAAGAAGACCAAAATACTTGGAATTTTGTCTTTTCCATCTTCTTTATTTGTGTACTTGCCGCCGCCATATGGGCTATCCGAGAATTGAACGGGGAGTTCCCGCAGGAAATCCCGCTTTTTGATTTTGTACTCCTTGCGCTCGCCGCATTCCGCGTCACCCGCCTCGTCGTCTACGACAAAATCGCACGCTGGTTTCGCGAGCTGTTTGCTGACACCCGCGAGTTTCAAGAAAACGGAATTCTTTTTGTCGAAGTGAAGCCCTACGGCACCGGTGTGCGCCACACTCTTCACGATCTGTTGCAGTGCCCGTGGTGTATCGGCGTGTGGAGTGCCCTTATCGTCACCTTTTTCTACTTCGTGTACCCGTGGGCGTGGATTGTAATTCTCTTTTTGGCGGTCGCGGGCGTTTCATCGCTCTTCCAAGTCGTTGCAAACCTTACGGGCTGGCGCGCGGAGAACCTAAAACTGGACGCAGAAGAAAAAAACCGCGACCTCCGCCTATAGGGCTCCGCAAAAATGAAGTTTTCAGGGCACCGCAAATTTTCTGCTGAAAATTTGCTGAATCTCGCGTCAGTCGCGCTCGACCGCAGACTCACTGCCCTTAAAACTTGTTTTTGCTCCGCTTTAATCGTATGCGAAACAAAAACAAGTTTGACGGAACGTTGAGAGGTGCGACGGCACCGGGTCATATGATTCATATCCTCGTCGCTCGCTCGGAATCAAAAGTAAACTTTCGTTCTCTCGCTTCGCTAGACGATAGGAAAATTTCAGCCAGGAAATTTTCCGCGTTCCGGCAAATTTCGTTTTTGTGAAGCTACTTGAAGATAACCGGGATCTCCAAAGCGTCGTCGTGCTCCGGGAGCCCAGAGGGGTTGTCCTTTTGTAGGATCAAAAAGCCGCGATTTACCGTAGGGTCGCCCGGCGTTGGGGTATCAAACGTCAAAGTGACGCCAAATGGCACATATTCCTCGGTCATCCAATCGCCTATCGCCTGTGCCGGCAATTGCGCGATGATTTTGCCGTCCCAATCGGTGAGCGTGACGGGAAAACTTGCCTCAAAAAACCAGGTACCGCGGGCCTCGCCTGTTATCCCAAGCGGGGAAGTCACCGCATCGCCGGGGTGTATAGAAATATTGCGCAAAATGTCCGCATTTCCGCGCTCGGTAACCCACGTAAGTCCTCCGGGGGCGTTCGCCGTATTTGGCGGTAGTACAAAAAGCGCCACTGTGCCGACGACGATGATAATCCCCAGAAAAGTGACGAAAAACCAACGGTTCATAGGGTGTTTAGTATACTGTATGGGTCTATCTCGACAAAACCCCGAATGTTTCGTATAGTGCGAGCCTATGAAAAAGGGCGCGGACATAACAACGCGGGGGGATATGCGTATTTCCAAGAGCCCTGTCCATATGAGCAAAGTAGACGAAATACTAAGCCGCGGCCCCGCCGAGCGCTCTATCATCGACTTGGTGAACGCGCTCGTCTTTGAGGCGCAAACACTCCGCGCCTCCGACATCCACATCGAGCCGGGCGAAAAAGGCGTTGTCGTGCGTTTGCGCATTGACGGCGTTTTGCAGGAAAAGTTTATGCTCGACAAAACCATCCACTCCGAAATAATTTCACGCATCAAAGTGCTCTCCTGGCTCCGCACCGACGAGCACCAAACGGCGCAAGACGGCCGCTTCCGCATCGTGCTTGAAAACGGCGAGCCCCTGGATGTGCGCGTCTCCATCACCCCGACCTACTACGGCGAGAACGCCGTCTTGCGCCTCTTGGCCGACAAGGCGGAAGAGTTCACTCTTGCTTCACTCGGGTTTTCACAAAGTGACGAAGAGAAGCTGGTGCGCGCGATACGCCGTCCGCACGGGATGATACTTTCAACCGGCCCCACAGGCAGCGGCAAAACGACAACCCTCTACACGCTCATCAAAATGCTGAACAGAAAAGAAGTTTCCATCGTAACCATAGAAGACCCGATAGAGTATGCGGTCTCGGGAATCACCCAAATTCAAATCAACCCGCGCACGGGCCTCACCTTCGCCCAGGGGTTGCGCTCCATTTTGCGCCAAGACCCCAACATCATCATGGTTGGCGAAATCCGCGACGCGGAGACCGCGGGCATTGCCGTTAACACGGCGCTTACCGGCCACCTCCTCCTCTCCACCTTGCACACGTCAGACGCCGCCACAACCCTTCCGCGCCTTTTGGACATGGGTGTAGACCCGTATTTGGTCGCCTCAACGGTCAATGTGGCGATAGGCCAGCGGCTCGTGCGCAAAATCTGCGAGCACTGCAAAGAGGCGTGCCCGCTCACGCAAGCAGAGGTTGAAAGCTTGGCGCAAACTCTCCCGAGCGGCGTTGTACTTCCCACCAAAGAAGAAACAAAACACCCGGTCTACTACAGAGGTCGCGGGTGCGAGCATTGCGAGCAAACCGGCTACCGCGGACGCGTCGGCATCAACGAGGTGTTGGTTGTGGATGCGGAAGTGCGCGAGGCGATTTTGCGCAAAGCCTCTGCCGCCGTAATCAGAGACATCGCGGTCAAAAACGGCATGACGACCATGTTCGGCGACGGGCTACAGAAAGCGCGCGCGGGGCAGACCACGATTTCAGAAGTGTTGCGCACCATCAACGAGTAATATGCCTCCGCATCAACAGCATAGAAAAGCCCGCCCCACGGCTATGGCACGGATGTTTCCGACTTTTTACGGCTGGTTTACCCCCAAAAAAAATTTTAAAAGTCCGCACAGCGCCGTGCTGGAGCAAAAAAAGAAGGCTGGCCCCGTGTCCCGCGGCAGCTCTTTTTCTTCTATCTCGTTTGTACGCTTCTCGGTCAAAGAGCAAACCCTTTTTGCTAAGCGCCTCTCCTTTCTTATCAAAGCCGGTGTGCCGGTTGTGGAGTGCCTTCACCTTATCCGCAAACAGACCAAATCCCTCTCAAAGAAAAAGGTCTACGACAGCATCATCAACGATGTTTCAAACGGACAATTTCTCGCAACGTCTCTCGGCAAATTCCGCCGCCTCTTCGGTGACTTCACCATCAACCTCATACGCATCGGGGAAAGTAGCGGTATCCTCTCGCAGAACCTCAATTACCTCGCCGACGAACTCCAAAAAAAATACGCGCTCCAGCGCAAGGTTAAGGGCGCGCTTGTCTACCCCATCTTCATAACGATAGCAACCCTCGGCGTTACCGCGATGCTCACGGTATTTATCTTCCCCAAAATCATGCCGATTTTCGCCTCGCTCAATGTTGAGCTTCCGCTCACAACGAGGATCCTCCTTGCGGTCTCCACATACCTCCAAAACTGGGGGATACTGACCGCGATTTTGTTCATCTTGTTTCTTGTGGGGGTATATGTCGTGCGCAGGATGTTCACCCCGGTGCGTTTTGGGTTTGATTATCTGCTTTTGCGCTTGCCGCTCGCGGGTGCAATCGCTGTCTCCTACAACCTTGCGAACTTCACCCGCACGTTGGGGCTCATGCTACGGAGCGGTGTGCACCTGACCGAGGCTCTCGTTATAACTGCCGAGACTACCCCGAACCTGCTTTACAAGGCTGCCTATGCGCGCATGGGGCACGCGGTCACCAAAGGGGAGCAGATCTCGCGCACCTTGGAGCGCGAGCCGAAGCTTTTTCCCGATATGCTGACCCATATGGTTGCAATCGGCGAAACAACCGGCAACCTCTCCGCAACACTCACCTATTTGGCCGAGCTCTACGAAGCCGAAGTGGACGAAAAGACAAAAAATCTCTCTTCCTCCATCGAGCCTATCCTTATGATAGTGATGGGAATCTTGGTCGGGCTTATCGCGGTCTCTGTTATAACGCCTATTTATGCAATCACTCAAAGTTTGTCGCGCTAGAGGGTTTACCCTCATAGAGGTTTTGGTCGTGCTGGCGCTTGTCGCCTTTATCGCGGGCTTCGGGTTGCTGATGGGTTTTAACTCGATATCCCGCGGGAGTGTTGCGCAGGAGCGCGACCTTTTCCTCACCTCTCTTTTGGGCGCCCGGGCCAGAGCACTCGCCAATGTCAACGAATCACCGCACGGCGTCCACATCGAGGACGACTCTTTTGTGCTGTTTGAGGGAAACTCCTACCCGGGGGCAAACCACCGCATCCTTGACCGCAACGATGCTATTTCTATAACGCCCGACGATGACATCATTTTTGAACAGCTAAGCGGCAACGTGGTTGAAGGCGTGGGGACAATCGTGCTCTCCGACGGAGCGCAATCGGCTACGATTGATATAAATGGGGTAGGTCGTATAGAGTGGTAACAAGTATGAAAGGCATCGCGACAATAGAAATCCTGATAGCCCTCGCCTTGGGGGTGGTGATGTTGACCGGCGCGACACTCGTCTCCTTTGGCGGGCAAACCGCGGGACTCGACACCGGGCTCGACAACCACGGTCTCTTCCGCGCGGGGACCCAAATAAGTGATGCGGTTGCCTCAACAACCGCCGACTGGTTTGCGGACCCTCTCCCATGGGGCGGCGATTTGTTTTACTCGCAGGGAAATACCGTCACCGGCATTTCTCCGTGCATTAATTCGATAACCGCAACAACGACCTGGACCTCAGAGAAAAGCCGCGGGCTCGGCATTCTTTTTGAAACGTTTGTAGGAAGTACCGAGGCGGTTGATGCGCTCGGCGGCGACTGCGACCCCTTTCCTCCCGGCGAGTGGGATGACCCTGCGAGCCTCGTCTCTGTCAATATCAACGGCCAGTCAGACGCTACCGACATTGATGTCAACGACTACATGGTCTATCTCACAACAAACCCCAACGCTCCCAACAAAGACGACTTCTTTATCTTTGAGTTTGACCCGGTAGCGGTAGCTCTTATTCCGCAAGGAGTACTAGATGTCGATACTTCCGAAGACGAGGGGCTTATGGCGGTCGATGTCGCGGGTTCCTATGCTTTTGTTGCAGCGGCCTCAACAACCGCGCAGTTTCAGGTAATTGACGTGTCGGACCCGTTTGACCCGGAGCGTGTCGCGTTGCTCCCGCTTGAAGGTGTCGACCCCGCGGGCTCCTTCCCGGAGGGGTGGAGCGTCTATTACTACGACGACCGGGTATATGTAGGGACGCGGGAGACTGCGGGTCCGGAGTTCCACGTAATCGATGTTGGGAACCCCTTGAGTCCCTTTGAAGTGGGCAATGGTCTCGAATTAACAACGAGCGTCTACGGTATCTTTGTCTCTGGCAGCTACGCCTACCTCGCAACCTCCGACAACGACAGCGAACTATGCATCGTCAACATCTCCGACCCTACCGACACGGACATTTTTGAAGATTGCGAGGATGTCGCCGGTGCCGCCAATATGAAATACAACTCCGCGAGTGACCAAAATGGCGGCGGGATGTATGTCTTAGGCGATAGAGTGTACTTGGGGCTTAGCCGCGGGCAGTTTGACACCGCCTCGCCGCACGATTTCTATGTCTTAAATGCCGCCGACCTTGCAAACATTACGCTCCTTGACTCGGCTGACCTCGGTATTAATGGCAACACAACGAACGAGGGTATCATTGTGCGCGGCGGCCTTGCCTTCATTGCGCTTGACGACCCGAACACTGGCCTCCAGATTTGGGATATTTCAAATCCCGTGGATATTGAACTCCACTCAACCTGCACGGCGATTAACTTCTCCGAAAATACGACCGGTATCGATATGGACGGCGACTACCTCTTTACCTCAAACGGCAGCAATGCAGAAATCCGCGTCATTTATGACCAACCATCCACGTGTCCATAACAAGGGGTTTACCCTTCTTGAGACGCTTATTTATATTGCGCTTCTTGGCATGCTCCTGACGGGCGTCCTCCTCACCGCATATCCACTTTTCACCGGCGCCGAGCGCATCACTAAAAATGTGACCGCAGAAGGGGAGGCGGCGTTCATTTTGCGCAAAATTTCTTGGGCACTTTCATCCGCTACCTCGGTGTCGGTGCCGAACAGCACTACGTTGACCATACAACATGCATCTGCGGGGCAACTCAAATTCGATTTAAATGTGGATTCCTTGGAGCTCAACGATACGTTCCCGCTCAACGCTTCGCGCGCGCCGGTTACAAGTTTTTCGGTAACCAACACTCCCGCCTCGGGCGGCACGCCCCGCTATATTGAAATTGAGTTTGACTCGGGCGCGCGGCACATCGGCCCCGTGCGCCACTACCTTCTCCCTTATATTTTATGATCCCTCAACCAAAAGGTTTTATTGCATTAATTTCGGTCATCATCATCTCTTTTGTCTTGCTTATAACGGTGCTTTCGTTTGCACAATTCGGCATTGTCTCCCGCTTCCTCCTCCTCGACCTTGAACGCAAAGAGGCGAGCGAAAACTTGGCCGCTGCGTGCGTACAGGTTGCCATCATCGCGGTATACAACGATTCCTTATATGAAGTAACCGACCGTTCCGTGCCGGTGGGAAGCGAGGAGTGCGTACTTACAATAGAAGCCTCAACGCCCTTTCTCGGCCGTTCGCAGATTCAGACGACAGCAAGCTCAACAGGCGCAACCACGAACCTCGAGGTTGTCATTGACTCGGCAAGCGGGGTAATACAAACTTGGGAGGAATTGGCGTCATTTTAGCTTCATCTTGCATCCTCAAACTCTATGTGGTACACCATACCCCTAGGTTTAAAGCCGGTTATCGCCTAGCGAGTGAGCGGATGGGAGTTTACTCCCGATTCCGAGCGAGCGACGGTGGTATGAGGTCTTCCGATTATTAATTATTAGCTAGATTTTAGATTATGAAGAAATTTAACAAAGGGTTTACGCTCATTGAGATCTTGGTCGTCATCGGCATCATTGCCATCTTGGCGGCAATAGTTCTCATCGCCATCAACCCGGCTCGCCAGTTTGCACAGGCAAACAACAGCCAACGCTCGAGCAACGTGAACGCAATCCTTAACGCTGTTGGTCAATACATGGCCGACAACAAAG
>Ga0209542_10006451_pt1 | contig 22816 bp, 23 predicted proteins | sample RifCSPhighO2_01_FD_184028 | JGI IMG/M metagenome (GOLD analysis project Ga0209542, IMG submission 184028) | Soil microbial communities from Rifle, Colorado - Rifle CSP2_plank highO2_0.1 (SPAdes) (version 2) | ecosystem: Environmental > Terrestrial > Deep subsurface > Rock core/Sediment ... | reverse complement strand
CCAACGCCACCTGACGGCGGCATGCCGTATTCCATCGCTTCAAGATATTCTTCGTCAGTAGTCTGCGCTTCCTTGTCTCCCGCTTTTCTGTTTTCCTCCTGCTTCCTAAATCGTTCGCGCTGATCAACGGGGTCGTTCAATTCGGAGAATCCTTTCACCAATTCAAGTCCGCCCACAATGAGCTGAAAAGCGTCAACAATGGGTAATTTTGCATCAAGTTTTTTTGCGAGCGGAAGCGTGTTCAATGGGTAATTAATAATGAATGTAGGCTGTATCAACTTTGGTCGGCATAGTTTTTTATAAATGTTATCCAAAATTTTCTCCGCTGAATCGGCATCCTCCACCTTTATGCCGAATTGTGTCGCTTTTATGCGCAGCTCCTCCCTTGTTGCGTTTTCGGGTTCCAGTATGAGCGCGTATCGCCTGATGAGGTCGCGATATGAAACAACAGTGAATTTTTTAGAGAAATCGATTGTTGACTCGCTAAAATGAATGGATGTTTTTTTTGTAACATTCTTTACGATGCTCTTTATAAACTTCTCCACGAATGTACGTTGATTTGTTGCATCGGTGAAGCTTTCATAAAATTCAAGCATCGTGAATTCGGGATTATGGGTAACATCGATCCCCTCATTTCTAAAATTTCTTCCTATCTCGTACACCTTAGGAAATCCTCCCACGAGAAGTTTTTTAAGATAAAGTTCCGGGGCGATGCGAAGATAGAGATCGGTCTCAAGCGCGTTGTGGCGCGTCTTGAACGGTTCCGCACTGGCCCCGCCGGCGTGCGGCTGAAGTATCGGAGTTTCCACCTCAAGATATTCATTCTCATTCAATATCTTGCGAGCCTCCGTGATGATCTTTGAACGCGTAACGAATCTATCTTTTACCTCAGCGGACATAAGCGTATCCAAATATCTCCTGCGAAAACGCTCCTCAATATCCTGAAGCCCATGCCATTTATCAGGAAGCGGGCGCAAACTTTTCGCCAGCATATTCCACTGCGATGCGAGAAGCGTTTTTTCTTTGCGTTTGGTGAGAAAAAGTTTTCCCTTAACCTCGACGAAATCACCGATGTCAACGGTCTCGCCGAAAAGTTTGTGGAGCTTCTCATCAATATCTCCCTTCTTTATAAGACACTGAAAGGAGCCGGCACCATCGTCCAAATCAAAAAAGATGATGGCGCCCTGTCCGCGAATTGCGCGTATGCGTCCCGCAAGCGTAAGCGCCTTATTTTTTTTAACGAGACCTTTGAATTCCTCGGCAGTTTCTTTAATTGAGATGCTCCGTGTTCCGGCGATTGGGTATGCATCAATCCCCGCTTCTTTAAGCGCAGATAATTTTTTAAGCCGTTCTTCCCTGATTTCTTCTAGTGAGGCCACGATAGTAAGAACTAATGACTAATGACGGATAACCAATAACCAACAACTTGAAGTAAATTTCCATGCATTCTTCTGTTGGCCGTTCAGTTATTTGTTATACGTTACAAGTTAAAAGTTAGTTATTTGATATCTATAATAGTACACGCAATTTTCCCTACCGGAGTTTCGTATTGCACAACTTCTCCTTTGCTCTTTCCGAGAAGCGCCTCGCCGATAGGAGATTTGTTGGAAATCTTCCCGCTCGCCATATCCGCCTCTTCCGAACCCACGATCTGATATTCTCGAATATTTTTCTCATTCATCCGCTGCACGGTCACCGTGGAACCCACGCGCACCATATCGTCACCTTTCTTTTTGGTAATGATAATGGCGGAGGAAATGATATTTTCAATCTTTGAAATACGCTCTTCGGTAGCAGCCTGGTTCTCTCGAGCCTCATGATATTCTGCATTTTCCGAAAGATCACCGAGTGATTTTGCAAATTCAAGTTTTTCCGCAATTTCCTTTCTGCGTGTGGTCTTTAAAAAATCAAGCTCCTTAGTGAGCTCGTCTAATTTTTCTTTGGTCAAATATTCTTTTTCATTCATATATTTTTGATTACCCTATATAGTATCGGGGATGCCCATGGAAGTCAAACGGTGCAAGACCGTGAAGGTAAAGCGTGGAACATGGAGCGTTTAGAAAATTTTTATTCTCTTTACGCTCTACGTTTTACGTTCTATGGCTTTGTCCCTTACTTGATATATTCCGGCGTATGGAGCGTCATCCAGTCAAAAAAGTTGCGCATGACGGCGGACGCACCCACGAGATTTTCCCGCGACCCGCGCTCCATGACAACCGCAAAAGCATAGCGAGGATTTTCGTAGGGGAAAAACCCCGTAGTCCATGAGTTCACGAATTTTTTACTGGTACCGAGTTCGGCGGTTCCAGTTTTTGCGGCAACTGCCACACTGGGAATATCAAGAGCCGAACCAGTACCGCCTTTCACTACGTTGCGCATTCCCTCTCTCACGATTTGGAAATTTGATTCTTCAAGTGGTATCACAATGGGTTCCAGTGGTTGTTCGGATTTATATAGATGAGGTGTGACAAGTGAACCACCATTTGCGAGAGCGGCAACTGCGCGAACCATTTGGATTGGTGTCACCTGAAAACCGTATTGTCCGATCGCGGTGTTATAGGTATCTCCTATTCTCCATGCTTCTCCGTCGAAAGTCTCTGCTTTCCATTCCGGGTTTGGAATAAGTCCATCCACTTCTCCCAAGACATCAACTCCGGTCTTTGCCCCCAACCCGAACATTCGCGCGTATTTCTCAATGTTACTGATACCAATCCCCTTTTGATCCTCATATCCTCCGCCGACAACATAGAAGTAAACATTTGAGGAAACACCGATCGCTTCGCGCATATTCACCCAACCATGCGCTTTCCAGTCCATAAATACCGTTTTAAGATCCGGGTAATACGGATTTTGAATTGATATTGAGCCGGTACTCAATATTTTTTTATTCGGATCAATGACATGCTCGCTCAACGCCCCCATCGCCACATACGGCTTTACAATCGAGCCCGGAGTGTACAGACCGCTCACTACGCGATTGAGAAATGGTTTCCGTTCATCCGTCACATAGCGAGAAATTACTTCACGATTACTGCCATCTGAAAGAATACTCGGAGAATATTCCGGATAACTTGTGAGCGCAAGAATTTCGCCCGTAAGAACGTCCATAACGACACCCCCGCCACCTAGAAATCCTCGTTCGGACGCTGTTTGCTTGATGAATGTATGCAACATTTCCTGAAGCCTGCTGTCGATCGTAAGTGTTACATCACTACCATCAACGGGCGGCGCAATGGTGTTTTCCGACTGCACATTTCCCAACGCATCAACTTCAATGAGCCGTATGCCGTTTTTTCCCGTGAGGGAATCATTGTATATCTTTTCTATACCTTCTTTACCTATAAAATTTTCTTGATAGTAAAACCCGCCTTTGTCTTTCTGTGGGTATGAAACATGGCCCAATACGTGCGCAAACCCGTCAACGGGGATATATGAGCGAGTGGAAAACGTCCCATCATCACCTAATGAATTCCACGCAAGCTCTATATTATTACGATCATAGATAATACCCCGAACCGAGAATATGGGGGTATGCTCCAAGCGATTATTCTCGCTTCGTTCCTTGTATTCTTCTCCTTTTGCTACCTGTAAGAACCAAACTCGTCCAATGAAAATAAAACTCACCAAAAGAAAAAAAAGTCCGAGAATAACGACCGCGACACGCTCGATCGGCTTCTCAATTCTTCCTTCAAACTGCTGTGTATTAAATTGCGGAAGATTTTTTGAATCAAGAAAAATCTCATCCGGGTTAATTTCCCGGTTCCATGAATTTTTTTTTCTTTTTCCTTGAAATGAAAACATTGTGAATATGAAAAGAGGTATTATCGAATATTTTGTTTTATACGATCAATAATGAAATAGAGGGATACAGTGATAATTGTGGTGATAAAGGAAACGTCAAAGAATTTAACAAGGGGTGTGCCATAGAGCATATCAATGAGTATCCCCCCGCCGATCAACTCATAATAACTTCTAAAATAGAATGCGGCGCCGATAAGCGCAAGTAGCGTGAGCCAAAATGGCGTGTACAGAATGGAAAAAAATATTACGATGTCAGCGATAACTCGTATCAACATAGTGCGTTATTTTCCTAAAAGGACAACAACATAGTTAATTTCAAATAACGGGACAGGGCTTTTGAACAAAATGCGCTCAAACGGATCATTAGGCTTTGATTCTATATGTTCAACCGTGCCAAGCATATGAGGCATCAAAGAAGGAGCGAGAATGACATCACCTTCTTTTACCGGAGTTTCTCGAGGAACCTTTATTTCAAAATTTCCACTCCCATGTCCCGTGGCTATGGCAGAAACCATATTCTCTCCGATTTCCACAGAAATTTCCTCGCCAAATGTGGAAAAAAGCTTTACCTTAGATGTCTTTTCCCCAACCTCGGCAATGCTTCCAATGAGAATAGTGTCCTCATACATCACCCGCTCACCACCCCGTAATCCCACCTCACTTCCTACGTCAATAATTAACGTGTCATAGAGCGATTGTCCAGGACGTGTCAGTACGCGCGCAAAGATACTTTCATCAATATTTCCTCGTCCAACTTTTTCTTTAAGCAAAAGATTCTCTTCATAGAGAAGATTCCTGTCCAAGAGCTTGAGTCCGAGGTCGCGCAATTCTTTTTTAAGTTTTTCATTCTCGGCAGTAAGTTTTAATTTTGATTGAAACGCGCCGATAATCCCAGCCGAGAACATACTTTCTCCTTCCGCACGCCAGAGTGGAATAGATACTCGCTCAAGACCTTTGTGGAGAACGTCGCCAGCCGATGTTCCAAATATCACATACGCAATAAAAAGAACCAGAAGTCCCGAGAGAACTTTTCCCTTTGGAAATTTTTGTTTATCGCGGCGGTAACTCATCTTGGGTATCAATGAGAATATCTTGATATATGCTTATATCTTCCAAAACAATACCCGTCCCTCGCGCGACCGCCGTCAACGGGTCATGTGCGATATATACCGGAATTTTGAGAATCTGCGCAAGAAGCCCATCAAGCCCCTTAATAAGCGCGCCGCCACCGACAAGCACAATCCCTCGATTCATAATATCCGAAAGAATCTCTGGAGGTGTAGTTTCAAGAACTTCTTTAATGGAATCAACCAGAAGCGCGATGGACGGCGCAAGCGCTTCGCGTACATCGGAGTCGGTGATAATGACCTCGCGCGGAAGCCCGGTCACCAAATCACGTCCGCGAATTGGGGCTTCTTCGGAAGTATTCCCCGGAGCGACTGAGCCAATAGCAACCTTAATGCCTTCTGCTGTTCGTTCACCAACTAATATTTTAAACTCATCGCGAATATAAGAAATAATATCCTCATTAAGTTTATCCCCTGCAATGCGAAGATTTTTTGAACGAACAATGCCTCCCAATGAAATAACTGCGATGTCCGTTGTACCTCCCCCGATATCGATTACCATGCTACCGACAGGGTCTTTAACGGGAAGTTTGATGCCGATCGCTGCTGCCATAGGTTCCTCAATAATATATACCTCGCGAGCGCCGGCATTCTTTGTTGCATCATATACGGCGCGAGTCTCGACATTTGTGATTCCTGACGGCACACCTATAACCACACGTGGACGATTAATTTTTTTAGAGATTTTTCTGACCTTGTTGATAAGATACGAAAGCATTTCTTCGGTAACTTCAAAATTCGAGATGACACCATCAACAAGTGGCCGTACCGCAGTGATGTGCATAGGAGTACGTCCAAGCATACGCTGTGCTTCAATACCAACCGCCACCACTTGCCCAGTCTTTTGATTGAGCGCGACCACCGAAGGTTCATTGATAACGATGCCGTGTTCTTTGAGATATACCAAGGTGTTTGCCGTTCCGAGGTCAATTCCCACATCGTGTCCGAAGTAATCGTAAATTCGTTTTATCATAAATTCCTATTCTATTCGTTACATTAATTTTCTTAAAATATTTAAAAGTTTTTTCTCTACTATCATCGAGATCTTCCCACTTTTCCGTTCTTTAAACTCAAGTTTTTTCGCTTTAATGGTCTTCTCACTTATGACAATGCGGTACGGAATCCCCATAAGATCTGAAGCGGCAAATTTCTCCCCCGGAGAAACATCTCGATCATCGTAGAGGACACGTATGTTTTCTTTAAGAAGTGTTTTATGTAGCTTCTGTGCGACACTGGAAACACTTTTATTGTTGCCAAGTGAAAGTATGTGTACCAAAAATGGCGCTACCGATGGGGGCCATACTATTCCCCTATCGTCGGCGTGAACTTCAACAAGCGCTCCCATAATCCTTCCAAGTCCTATCCCATAGCAACCCATCAAAATAAGTTCATCTTTTCCCTCTTTATTTTTGAATGTGAGATGAAATGGTGCGGAAAATTTTGTTTTGAGTTCAAAAATGTTCCCAACTTCTATAGACGTTTCTTCTTTAAACTTATTACCGCCGCATTCCGGGCATGTTTTCTGCTCTCCGAAGATTTCTTTATTTACCCCGACATCGCATTTTTCACAGAGAAATATAGTGTCCTCCCCAGCAGGCGTTACCGTCTGAAACTCGTGAGAATACTTACTAAAACTTCCTCCCGAGGCAAACGTAAGATACGTTCGTTCCCCAAGCCCTACGCGCTTAAACACTGCTTTATAAGCCTTTTTCATAACCTCATAGTAACGTTTTAGGTCCTCCTCGGTGGCATGAAATGAATAGAGGTCCTTCATCAAAAATTCCCGCCCGCGGAGTATGCCCGACTTTGCGCGCAACTCCATGCGGAATTTATTTTGAATTTGAAACACCGCGACTGGAAGATCGCGATATGATGACACGAATTGTTTTGCGAGCGGTACTACCACTTCTTCGTGTGTCGGACCAAGCGCGTTCTCTCTTCCGGAATTGTCTTTTACTTTATACAGATCGTCCATTGTTTCCCATCGCCCGGTTTTCTCCCAATTTTCTTTTGGATGAAGCGACGGCATAAAAATTTCCTGGCCACCGATCTTGAACATTTCCTCGCGAATAATATTTTCAATATTTTTTAGAACTTTAAATCCGAGTGGCAGATAGGTGTAGACGCCCGCTTGAAGTTTATCGATGAACCCTCCCTGAATGAGGAGCCGAGCGTTTTTTGATACCTCGTCGGCAGGAGGCTCTTTGCGAGTTTTGGTGAAAGTTCTAGACTGCAGCATAGGGCTATATTACATTAGTCAGAGAGAAATGCAAAAACAAAAACAGACCTAGAGCGTAATACTATTTTGCGATGAATTTGACATTATGTATATTTATGTTAGTGTTCAATCTAGAGCCATTAGATAACCAATAGGAGCGTAACATGCAAAAAGCACCTTTTTTTGCTAGAGCTTGGTTTTATCCATTTGAACCAACGCCAAATCAAAAGTTTTTGCTGGAAGAACGTTGGCGGGGAAAAATAATTCTTGCAGGGGTTGATGCGCTAATCTGGCTTGCAATCCTTAGCTTGTTTTTCTAAGGATTACAGTAAGACGTACGACTCTCTGATATTAAAAATGCCACAGTGAAAATTCATCGTGGCATTTTCTTTTTAAGAACTTTTCACGTTCCATTTTTTCCGCCAAAGGCGGATCCGCCTCGGGTGGAAACTTTCAACTTTATACTTTAAACTTTTAAACTCACCCCTACCCCACCACCAACCGCACCGGGAACTCTCTTCTACCCCTTTGCAAAATAACCAGACGTCCGACGTCTAGTTATTTATCTGGTTATTTGAATTGCTATTTTAATTAACCTTTATTGTTGCTGGTTGTTAGTTGTTTGTTGTTGGTTATCAGTTACCCTAATGTCGGCCGCACAATATCGTGGTAGGTAATAAGAACCATAAGAAGCATCAGGAGTACGAATCCTACGCCATTTGCCGCTGTGGCCACTTTCGGGTTTATGGGAGAACGTTTAATCGCCTCTATGAGAAGGAACAGGAGCCTTCCCCCATCAAGTGCTGGGAATGGAATCATATTGATGATCGCCAAATTGATAGAGATAAGCGCAGTGAGAGTAAGAATATATACGAAACCGAAATCAATGGCGTTTGCGACAATCCCCGTCTTTACAATTCCCACAGGACCAAGAACATCATCAAAACTTCCCTGCCCGATGAAAAGAGTTTTTATAAAACCTAAAATGGCAACTGTTGTTGCTTGAGTAAGCTGTCCGGTAAGAATGGCTCCTTGCGCGAGTGCGCGATGAAGCGGAAGTGTCGCTTTGCCGATCACATCAAGCGAAACACCGATTGCGGCACGCTCTGGAACAACACCGTTTTCCGGGATAACAGAAATCACATGTTCTTCGCTCCCCCGAACGATTTGGAGATCAATCTCTTTTCCGGAAGATACCGCGATAAAGTTTTGAACATCTCCAATGGTTCTGGGGGGAATCGCCTCAGCGCCGGAACCCAATACTGCTATCCTGTCCCCTACCCGCAATCCCCCCTTTTCCGCAGGACTTTCTTCGAACACCTGGGTAACCGTAACCTGCGGATTATGAAGTGTTCCACCACGCGGAAGAGCTTCTTCTGATGTTGGAAGTCCAATCATGAATCCCCAGGAAATAAGGATCCATGCAAGGAGAATATTGAAAAGCACCCCTGCGGCAATCACCAGCGCTTGGATATAGCGTGGCTTTTTTATGAGACTTCTATCGTCATTTCCCCCCGGCGCCACGTCGGTTGGATTTTCTCCATAAATTTTCACAAATCCCCCGAATGGAATCGCATTTATGGTGTATTCCGTTTCACCGAACTTTTTTCCATATAACTTTGGCGGGAATCCGAGGCCGAATTCATCAACACGAATTCCGGATTTTTTTGCAACAATAAAATGCCCGAATTCGTGGGCAAGAATAAGGATCGCGAGAATGATGATGAAAATAAGTATGGACATATAGAGAGTAAAAAGTTTAAAGTAAAAAGTAAAAAGTAAAAAGAATTACGCTCTACTTTTCTAACTTGCAACTTTCCACTTTTAACTGACGTTACCCCATTATTTCTTTTTCTTTTCTCACAGAAATAGATTCGAGTTTTTTATTCGCTTCGTCGGTAATCTTTTGAAGTTCATCTTTCGATCTGAATTTATCGTCTTCCGATATCTTTTTTTCTTTTTCCTGTTTCTGAATATCTCCCCATACTTTTTCGCGTTCAGCACGAAGTGATACGCGCGCCTCTTCCAGTTTCTGTTTCAAAACTTTTACAAGCGACGTGCGTCGCTCGGTAGTAAGCTCAGGAAAATGAATTCGGATACCTGCGTCATCCGATGAGGCCGAAATACCTAGATTGGCGTCATTCACCGCTTTTTCAATCGCCTTAACCTGCCCTTTATCCCATGGCGCTACGCGAAGTGTTCGCGCATCCTCATTCGAAATTGCCGCAATGTGGCTTACTGAAGTCCGTGAACCATAAGACTCCACCATGACGGTATCAAGTATGCTTGGCGTAGCGCGGCCGGTATGAATACCCGAAAGCTCTTTGGTAAGCCAGTTTTCAATCTCAGTTGTCTTTGCTTTGAATGGAGAAAAATTATAACTCATATAAGGTACAGGATACGAAATTTATACGAAAGAATCAAGTAAAAATTATTTTTGAGGCAGTATGAGCGCAACGTGCTCAAGAATCAATTTAATTGATGACGAACGATCGTGGAGATACCCGCGAAGGCGGGTAATTTCTTGAAGTATCTTTGCGGCATTTTTTTTACATTCTTCCGATTTAGTGTTTTTTGAGACTAGCTCATTATGCACTACCTCTTCGATTTGGTTTAAAAGTTCGAGTACCGCGCTTTTATTTTTTCCCTCAATTACACCTTTGACCATTTCGATACGTTGCGACGCGCTCGCGATAAAAAATTCATTGACGGATATGGCGTCTTTTGCCTCCTCCGCGTGGGTTTTATATTTTGTCCCATGTGAAATAATCAAAAAACGCGAACGTAGTGTGGGAAGTATTCCATCGACGGAAGGTAATATTATAAAAAAGTGAGTATTGGGTGCAGGATCTTCAAAGATTTTTAAAAGAGAGTTTTGCGCCTCGCCAGTGAATGAAGCGGCGTCAATTATAAAATATCGCCGTCCCTCTTCTATCGCCTTACTTGTTTGATATTCCTTAAGTTTTCTCCCCTCATCAATCCCAAATGACTCGAAGCTAAGATATAAAAAATCAGGGTTCCCTTTTGTTCGCACATCAATTTCCTCTTCAAAAAAATCAAAAAGTTCCGCACGTATAACCTCTCGGTCGCCCTCAATGAGAAAGGCGTGGTGGAGAAAATCGCCGTCTCCGTTGATAATAATAGATTCTAACTTCGTGCCTCTCATTCAATAATTGTTGTGCTATCTTCTGAATTTACAATTTTTAATTCTCAATTTTCAATCAATTGCCAATGAATCAATTTTTAAACATTGTAAATTTATTGAAAATTAGAAATTGAAAATTATCTCTTCGTAATAATACTTTTCTTATAGGTGCTTAAGTGATCAAGCGCGATGCCGGTTCCCTTTGCAACACAATAGAGTGCATCATCGGCAAGAACTGCTTTTACGCCCGTTCGCCTAAATACCAATTCGGGGAGATTTTTAAGTTGCGATGTGCCCCCCGTCATAATGATTCCCTGGTCAATGATATCCGCAGAAAGTTCCGGTGGCGTTTCTTGCAACACATCCTTGATTGCTTTTATGATCTGGCGAAGTTCTTTATCAATTGCCTTCACGATTTCGTTTGTTGAAACATCAACAGATCTTGGCAATCCGGCAATGAAGTCACGGCCCTTTATGGTCATGGTAAATTCCTCTTCAAGTGGTACAGCAGAGCCGATGGTGGTTTTTATATCTTCGGCTGTTTTATCTCCAATCGCAAGATTGAACGTCTTTTTAATGTAGTCCGCAATTGCATGATCGATTTTATCTCCCGCACATTTAACGGAAGTCGAAGCAACGATACCGCCCAAAGAAATTACAGCGACATCCGTTGTTCCGCCACCGATATCAACCACCATATGCCCATGCGCTTCCTGAATAGGAATACCTGCGCCAATTGCCGCGAGGATAGGTTCCTTGACCACATATGCGTTCTTCGCTCCCGCTTTCATCGCTGCTTCAATAACTGCGCGACGTTCAGTTGAAGAAACTCCCGCGGGGACTGACACCATAACTTCAGGTTTAAAAATATTCCACGAGCCGAGCACTTTGCCGATAAAATAGCGGAGCATCGCTTCAGTAACACGATAATCGGCAATGACACCATTCTTCATCGGACGATATGCAATGATATTGTCCGGCGTTTTCCCAATCATTCCTTTTGCTTCAATACCAACAGCAAGAATCCTATTGTCCTGCTCGGAAACCGCCACAACAGATGGCTCATTTAACACCACTCCCTTACCTGGAACAAACACAAGAGTGTTTGCGGTTCCAAGATCAATCCCTAATTTTCGAGTAAAAAATGACATAGTACTGTGTTTGACGGCTTATATGAGGCTTTATTACAGAATTCAATTGTATCTCCAAACTGAAATGAATACAAATTTTTGTTACATTCGATCAATTACCTACCCGCGTTATTGAAACCCCTATCGCGCGCAACCGATCCTCAATATGTTCATACCCGCGGTCAATGTTATAGACATTGTGAATCGTTGAATCCCCCCGCGCAATAATAGCCGCGATAATAAATGCAAGCCCCGCGCGAAGATCCGGACTCTCGAGTTTTCTTCCACGCAATATTGCGGGTCCTTTCACGAGAACGCGATGCGCGTCCATAGGTGTTATATTCGCACCCATTGCTTCAAGTGATTCTGTATATCCGAGTCGTCCTTCAAATATAGTTTCAAAAACGATGGCCTCTCCTTTTGTTTGGGTGAGAAAAACAGTAATAGGAGCTTGAAGATCTGTGGGAAATCCCGGATATTCGTGAGTTTTTACGTTGATAATCTTAAACTTTTTTGCTCCGTGATGGCCGTTCGAAATAATGATGCTCGTTTTTCGTATCGTAAGAGTAACTCCGGCAGATTCTAAAATATGTAAAAGCGCGGAGAGATGTTCGGGATTGCAGTTTTTTATTTCAAGATGTTTTGCGCAGAGTGCTCCCAAAATAATAAAACTTCCCGCTTCAATTCGGTCTGGCATAGTGATATACGGACCTCGTGCCGTAAGGGTCCCATTTCCAGATATAATGACCGTGGAAGTTCCCGCTCCCTTGATATGTGCGCCTGAACGGATCAAAAAATCCGCCAGATCCTTGATCTCCGGCTCAAGCGCCGCATTTTGTATCGTGGTAACGCCATGTGCGAGAACACCCGCCATCATAAAAGTCTCGGTGGCGGTCACGCTTGGAGTTCGCAAGAAAATCGTTGCGCCGCGAAGTTTTTTCCCGGAAATGGATAATGAGTATGTCTTTTTACGTGCTCCGCCGGTTATATGCACCACCGCACCCATCTTTTTGAATCCTTCAATAAAGAAATCGATCGGACGCTCGCCAATGACGCATCCGCCGGGATGCGGAAATGATACCGTTCCAAAACGACCAAGGAGTGGCCCTAAAAGCACGATTGATGAACGCATTCGTTTTGATATCTCGTTTGAAAGATCAGTATTGATTTTTTTACGGCATCCGATGTTATATGTATGCGGACGTATATGTTTCACACTACACCCAAGATGCGTAAGAAGATCGCTCATGCGCTTTACATCTTCGATCTCGGGAACATTCTCCAAAGTAATGTCGTCCTTAAAAAGAATGGATGCCGCCATGACCTTGAGCGCGGCATTCTTTGCGCCACTCACTTTTATCGTTCCCGTAAGCCCCTTTTTACCGCCGAGCCCTCGTATGAGAAATTTGTCTTTCATCCGGTAGTGAAAAATGGCATCACTCCTATTGGAGCGTATTGCCATATTTTTTTATTTAGTAATTATATTTCGACATGTTTTATATTCATAAAACCAGCTAATCCTCCAATGCCATTTTCTACTACGGGACCAGTTGGAGGTTATCATAAGGGGTTTTGGCTTATTTTACAAATCCCTCAAATCAAAGACGTTGTTATCATGAATCTTACATCTAATCCTTATTACACGATATATCGTATAATAAGGATTAGATGATACATGCTCGATTTTTACTTTCCTTCCGCTTGTGGTTAAATTAATACCATGAACTTGGTCCACGTTATCCCACTCTCCCGAGGCATCTTTAAGGAAGAATTGACCTACTTCACTTCGCACCCCGTAACAGTGGGGTCGATCGTTACCGTCCCCGTTCGAGGCAAAAAAATCAGTGCATTGGTCGTTTCTTCCGTGGATGCGGCAAGCGCGAAGGCATCCCTCAAGGCATCGCCATACGCGATAAAAAAAATCGACGATTTTAAATCAAAGGAGTTTTTTCTCCCGCAATTCGTTGACGCCGCACGAAAGACCGCAGAATATTTTGTGGCGACTACCGGAGATGTAATCCAAACATTCACGCCAAAGACAGTCTTAGGAAGCTCCGAGAAACTCAAGGGGATCGTCATACAGGATCATTCCCGCGGAGAAAGCAGTGCGCTTTTAAGGCAAGAGAAATTCGTACTGCAATTGCCGGATGAGGAGCGAATGTCTGTTTACAAAAGCCTTATCCGAGAAGAATTTGCGCGGCAAGCATCCGTATTTTTTTGCTTGCCAACGATACAAGACATTGAAACAGTCGTGGGCTCGCTTGAGCGCGGTATCAACCAATATACCTTTGCCCTCCACAGCGGTCTTTCAGCAAAAGAAACAGTAGCGGTTTGGAATAAGATCGCCACGGTGGAACACCCGGTTCTTATTGTTGCTACCCCTACTTTTTTTTCAGTACCGCGTTCCGACATTAAGACGATCATTCTCGATCGAGAAAATTCAAGAACGTATAAAACGTTTTCCCGCCCATTCATTGACGTGCGTACATTCGCCGAATTTTTTGCGGAAGTAACGGGAACCCGACTTATCTTTGGAGACATACTGCTTCGCCCCGAGACACTGTGGCGCAAGGATGAAGGAGAATTTCAGGAATTTGCCCCTTTAAAGTTCCGCTCAACTTCAACGGCAGAGCAACAAATTGTTGATATGCGTGAGTACAAGAAAGATACTCTTCATGGCTCATGGAACTCGACTTCGGATGAACTTAAAGAACTTGTGACAAAAACGATATCCGAACATAGTAATCTTTTCATCCTCGTGGGCCGCCGCGGGCTTTCCCCGATTACCGTCTGTAGTGATTGTGGCACCATACACATGTGCGCTCAATGCAATTCTCCCGCGGTGCTGCATAAGAACAGAGAACGAGGTGGAAATCATTATCTCTGTCACAAATGCGGTTCTATCTCTTCAGCCGATGTACGATGTAAAAAGTGTAGTAGCTGGCGCCTTGCTCCATTGGGTACAGGAATTGAAAAAGTAGAAGGAGAGATAGCTGCACATTTTCCAAAAGCTAAAATATTTCGTATTGATAGCGACACCACCAAGACACAAAAAAAAGCGCGCCAAGTACGGGATGAATGGAACGCGACTCCAGGCGGGATTCTCATCGGGACCGGCATGGCGCTTTCCTATCTCACTCATACAATAAACAACAGCGCGGTGGTCGGCATTGATGCCCTTTTCACAGTACCGGACTTTCGGATCAACGAAAAGATCATGACTCTTTTATTGGGTCTTAGGGAAAAAACGCGAAAGCGATTTTTAATACAAACAAGAAATGCAAACGCGAAAATATTCGAGCACCTTACGCGGGGGAATCTTTTGGATTTTTACCGTGATGAAATAGAAGACCGAAAAACATTTGGCTATCCCCCGTTTCAGCATCTCATAAAAATCACGTGGAGTGGCAAAAAAGTGTTTGCGGAAGAGGAAACAAAAAAACTTTCCGTTCTTTTAGATGGATATGAAAAAATAACATTCCCCGCATTCATTCAGGAAATGAAGGGACTTTACCGCATGAATACGCTTATCAAGATGGAGCCCAATGCCTGGGTTGATAAAAAACTTTCACAGATCCTCAAATCATTGCCGCCAAATTTCGCCGTGCGCGTTGATCCGGAAGATATTTTGTAGGCGATATTTGTAAAGCATGTTTTCTCCTCGCACCTTAATTACACTATGTCGTAATTAAGGCGGGTAATACCATCACTGTTTCTTGACATTATATCTTTAAAAGTTTAACGTTGATTTAGTTTCTGCATACGGGGATTGATTGCCGGCGTCTTGTGATAGCGTCGGTAGGCCACCTCCTGCCAACGGGTTCTTTTTTTACCTGTTGAGTTAAAATAACGGCCTAGAGAAACACCCTTAGGCTCCCCCATGTTAAAGTAGCCACATGGAAGCGGTGGGTCTCTCATTTTGAGAAACGAGCCGAAAGCGTACCCCGTATCTCTTGACGTAGCAAGAGACTCTACGCGTGAAAGGGTTGCGTTAAATTATCACAGATACACTATTATAAGCCCGCAATGCGGGCTTTTTATTTGAAGTATTATAGAATACAATTATTGAATATGGTGAAAATAATCCAAAAAGAAAACCTGCTCCTCCGCGAAAAAGCGCGTGAGGTTCCGCCGGGTGAAATAAAAACTGCGAAGATTCGAAATATTTTGGCAGATATGAAAACTGCGCTCGATGCGGAAGAAGACGGTATCGCGATCGCCGCACCGCAAATCGGAGTCTCTCTCCGCATTTTTCTCGTGTCGCGAAAAATTCACCATATCAGCGAAGATGGAGAAGCGGTCGCGAAAGAAATCGCTCATGACACGCACCGAGGAAAAAAGGATATGGTGTTCATCAATCCGGAGATCACGAAGCTTTCAAAAAAGAAGGTAAGAACTCCTGAAGGTTGTCTTTCGGTGCGTTGGCTCTACGGAAACGTATTACGAAGCGATAAGGCAACCGTTCGCGCATACGATGAAAATGGTAAATTATTCACCCGTGGCGCGAGTGGACTTTTAGCACAAGTGTTTCAACATGAAACAGATCATCTAAACGGAGTTCTCTTTATCGATACAGCAAAGAATGTCGAGGAAATAAAGCCGGAAGAGATAAGAAAACGCGATGTCCGAAAGTAAAACAACAACGTTTTTTGGCACATCCATGTTTTCGGTCGGTGTGCTTTCTGCGCTCAAGGATAACGGTATTATCCCCGAACTTATCGTAACAGCGCCCGACAAACCGCAAGGAAGAAAACTGGCTATCACCCCTCCGCCGGTAAAAATCTGGGCACAACAAAATAATATTCCCGTACTCCAACCAGAAAAACTTGACGACTCCTTGCGTTCTACGCTCTACGCTCTAGGTTCTACGCTATTCATCGTCGCTTCCTATGGAAAAATAATTCCAAGAACCATACTTGATATTCCACAATTCGGGACACTCAATGTTCATCCCTCTTTACTCCCCAAATTGCGGGGTGCATCGCCCATCCAAAACGCAATACTTACCGAGGATAAAACGGGCGTTACGATTATGCTCGTAGATGAAAAAATGGACCATGGGCCAATCGTTGCGCAAAAGGAAGTCCCTATTTCACCATGGCCTCCAAAAGAAAGCATTCTTGAAAATACACTTGCTTATGAAGGAGGAAAACTTTTGGCAGAGATAATTCCAAAATGGATTAAGGGAAAAATCGAAGCGCGCGCACAAGACCATGATAAGGCAACGTACACAAGAAAATTCAGAAAAGAAGACGGACTAGTTGCCCTTACGGACGACCCCATTATGAATTTTCGCAAAATTCAGGCGTTTGAAGTTTGGCCGCGGGCATACTTCTTTACAGAAAGACACGGCCCTAAAGCGCCCAATGGCGCTTGGGCAAGCAAGAAAATACGGGTTGTTATCACCGATGCGGAACTTACGGGAGGAAAACTCGTTATCAAAAAAGTAATCCCAGAAGGAAAAAAAGAAATGAGGTACGAGGATTTTCTGCGCGGGAATTAAATGTCTCCTTGCTATTAATTTCACCACATTTTATAATTTCTCCCATGGGAGAAATTATAAAATGTGGTGAAAAACAATGATTTCTAAAAACTTTTCCAAAAAAGGAATGCTTGAATGTTCAACTCCCAAAGAGCTTTTAGCCCTCATCCTCATATCTGGTGGAGTACTCGCTGCATTAGCCATCTCCCCCGCACTTTTAGCACCCGCTATCCTTATTAAGCAAGCGCGTAATGATAAAAATAGGCAAAGTGGTTTGCGGAATGCATATAATTATGTAAAGCAAAATGGGTTAGTGCAGATCAAAAGAGACCGTAGTGGAAATCCAATGTTTATACTCACGCAAAAAGGAAGAATCGCGGCATTGCGGCATCACGTAAAAGACCTTCAGGCACAATATAAAGGGAAAAAACAACACTGGGATACATTATGGCGTATATTTATCTTTGATGTTCCCACAACACAAGCGAATAAGCGGAGCGCGTTACGATATTTTATTAAACGACTAGGAATGGTCCAGCTACAAAAAAGTGTCTGGGTTTATCCATATGACTGCTCTCGCCAATTACACTTTGTAAAAGAAATATTTAATCTCTCTGATATCCAAGCACGTCTTATTATTTCTTCTGATATTGGGGATGACCGAAAGCTCCGTAAACGTTTCTCTCTCCCTTGATACGTATTATAAATTCACCCATGGGTGAATTTATAATACGTATCAAACCGACTATATCTTTCGTACGATGTGAGGATAGTTTTTAATTTTTCACTTCCATTTTCTCGATTACCACCTCTTTAATGGGACGATCATTCCTGTCCGTAGGATTATTTGCAATTTTATCTACTGTTTCGATTCCGCTTACCACACGTCCGAAGATGGTGTAATTGGGCGGAAGAGGATAATCGGCATGCATAATGAAGAATTGGCTTCCGTTGGTATTGGGACCGGAGTTTGCCATTGCAAGGACCCCTCGTTTATATCCTTCTTTATAGAGAGCGGAGCTTGGATCTATCTCATCGGCAAACTGGTACCCTGGTCCACCCGTTCCCCATCGTGCAGACTGCGCAAGGTCTTTTGAAAGAGGGTCGCCTCCTTGAATCATAAATCCTTTAATAACGCGATGAAAGCGCACACCGTCATAAAACCCTGATTGCGCAAGCTTAACAAAATTCTCAACAGTCTTCGGCGCATCGGAACCAAGGAGAGTTAATTCAATATTCCCAAAATTCGTTTTCAAAAGTACGGTATCCATAGATTTTTTTATTTGTGAATTATTTTGTGTAATACTTTTTGTTGATGTTCCAAGCGCCCCTACACTGGTATATGCTTGCGCAAGTTCTTCACTCTCTTTTCCGACAATATTGGCAAAAAAGATAAGATACGAAGTTATCCCAAGTGAAAAAATGGCAAGCACCACCCAATTTATAATATCTGGTCTTCTGTACATCCCGTTAGAGACAGGTCGCGGTCAATGTGCGTCCCTGCCTTTTGTTATTATTTTGATAAAAAGTTAGTGTCATAATCATTTCAATGCTTCTATCCTAAGCGATCGTGGTCTCTACTAATGGGACACATATCCATCACTTTTTTCTCCATGGGTTTTTCCATGGAATACCACGAATAATGTTTTTTACACGCGTCGCCCCACGACGAAAAAGTGTGCGCTGTTTACCTTTATACGAGGTAATCTCACGTACCATCTCATCACGTGCATCATCAAGCGCGGCATAGAGCGTCGCTTGTTCCGAAACCGCACGCAAGTGTTTGCCACCAAGGGAAATATTTAATTCCGCTCGAAAAATGTCCCCCGACTGGTGATGTCGCGTGGTCTTTCCTACTTCAATTTGAACCTGCGCGTTTTTTGCATCATTCTCATTGATAAATTTCTCTATACTCGCCATTTTTTCATCAATATATTGTGAAATGGCGGGAGTAAGCGCCATATTGGTAGTTTTAATATTGTTATTCATCATATAAAATAAAATATATAATTTACGTACTGATAATTATATCAAATACATTCATAGGGAACAAATTTAAATCTCATCGGTGTAAATACTCAATATTTTGCTTCCCGAGTGATGACCGCTTATGATACGAATTTTCTGTGAAGGAATTTTTAAGCGCGCCGCAATGAGCGCAATAACACGCTTATTCGCGCGATTCTGTTCGGCCGGCTCTTTTACCGAAACAGTGAAATGATCGAGAGAATCTTGCTCAAATGTCTCTTTCTTCGCATCTGGGGTGACCCGAACTTTAATGTATCTACTAGAACCCATCTTAAAATAAATGGCGTAACGAGAGCGTTTTTTCTTGGGCAAAACGCAGATGCGGAGAACGAGCCATATTGAAATATGGCGAGTTTGAGCGCCTAGTTATAGCCGAGAAAAAACACTCGCAGTAGCCAAATGATGTTATTTCTTTATTTGTCATGGTTTATTTTAAGATGGGTTCTAAATGACATGAACGAGGAGCATATTGGTGCCTCCAGCGTGGCCGAACGGAACACCTGCGGCGATAACCACCTTCTCCCCTTTTCGCGCGATTTTTTTCTTTTTTACAAAATCACGAACAATATTGGTAACCTCTCCCACATATCTGAAACCACGGATAGAAACTGGAATACAGCCGAACGAAAGGGAAAGTTTTGCAAGTGCGCGCTTGTTGGGGGTCATCACAATAATAGGTTGGTATGGTTTGAAACGTGAAATCATGCGCGGCGTGAACCCTGATTCCGTAAGCGCTATGATTGCTTTTGCGCCCACTTCATCCGCAACATGAACGACAGAATAGCTCACTGCGTCAACAATTCCTTTTACTCCCCGCGCCTCATCGAGGTGTTTTTTTCTACTTAAGGCTTCAGAGCGATGCGCAACTTGTGACATCACGGTCACAGCATGCACGGGATATTCGCCGAGCGTTGTTTCCTCCGAGAGCATCACCGCATCAGTACCGTCAAGAATCGAATTCGCCACATCAGACACTTCTGCGCGTGTCGGCACGGGAGATTTTATCATTGATTCAAGCATCTGCGTTGCCGTAATGACGGGCTTTCCTGCTGTATTGCATTTTTGGATTATCATTTTTTGCAATATGGGCACGTCGTGCGCGGGAACTTCAATCGCAAGGTCCCCGCGAGCTACCATGATGCCATCCGCGGCGTCAATGATCGCATCAAGATTTTCAATCGCTTCCGCAGTTTCTATTTTTGCAATAATAAAGGCGTCTGATTTATGTTTCACAAGGAGACGGCGAAGTTCTTCTATGTCACTTGCTTTTCGTACGAATGAAAGCGCCACAAAATCAACCCCGTGCCGTGTACCGAAGGCAAGATCTTTCTTATCCTTTTCGGTTATAGCACTAATCTTTAAATACGCGCCCGGAATATTAACCCCGCGCCGACCCTTTGTTTCCCCACCCACAAGTACTTTGCATTTGATGTCCCCTCCATGCACGCTTTTTACTTCAAGCTTTTTTTTACCATCATCAAGAAGAATGATGGTTCCTCTTTTCACTTCACGCGAGAGATTCGTATAGCTCACAAAAGCACGCGTTTCATCGCCAACTATTTTTTTTGTAGTTAGCGTAAATATGCTTCCCCTTTTAAGCATAATTCGTTCTTTATAGAAATCGCCGATACGGATTTTTGGACCAGAAAGATCCTGCAAGACACCAATTGGCTTTTGAAGCTTTTGCGATACGGCACGAGCAAGCTCGATCCGTTTTAGGTGTTCATTGTGATCACCGTGCGAAAAATTAAGACGAACGACATCCATCCCCGCTTTCACAAGTGCGGTCATTGATTTAAGATTTTCCGTTGCGGGACCAATGGTCGCCACAATTTTTGTTTTTTTGAATTTACCGGCAGTCTGCATAAAATATCCTCGGAGTATAGTGTTTTTTGACGATTGAGTCAATGAGTTACCCCCTCTTTTTTTTATCCTCGTCACAAGGCGAACTGGATATGAGACGAGACACCGAGACAAGCTATATTGAAAATATGTCGATGCACTAAATGGACATATAATGCATAATGAAAGTATGCGAATGTTCTTGAATGAACTTTGGTATTTTTTTCTTGCGAACCTGCGCGCGAGCTACTTTGGTGCGTTTCTTCTCGCTATATTTTTATTGACCGAGGTCATCACGGTTCCGCTCTTCAGTCGTTATGACTTCATTTTTATCGCCGCAATTGGATTTCAGGTATGCGCACTGATCTTTCGATTTGAGCGGCCACGAGAGTTTTTGGTTATTTTCCTCTTTCATATCTTGGCGACCGGAATGGAACTGTTCAAGACGAACCCAGCCATTGGTTCATGGACATACCCGGGCATTGAGGGAACAATCTTTGTCCTTGCTACCGTTCCATTATTCTCGGGGTTTCTTTATTCCGCGATCGGGAGCTATATTTCGCGCGCGTTCATATATCTCAAACTTACCTACGCACGCTTCCCTACCTACCCTCATGTATGGATTCTTGCATCGCTTATTTATCTCAATTTTTTCACACATCATTTCTTTTATGACATCCGCTACCTTTTGTTCGCATATGTGTTCATTATTTTTTGGAAGACCAAGGTGCGATTCCATGTATATCAGAAACAGCGCACGATACCGTTCCTCGCGACCGTAGTATTAACCGCGCTGTTTGTTTGGATAGCGGAGAATATTGGAACGCTTACGCATATTTGGCTCTATCCAAACCAGATGGAATATTGGCATCTCGTATCGTTCAACAAAATCGGCTCGTGGTTTCTTCTCTTGATCTTGAGTTTTGCGTTGGTGTCTATTATCTATAGGAATAAAATTCGATAACAAATAATAAAAAAACCCGCCGAAACGGGTTTTGAAAGATTCTAAAAAAAGGCGCCTTGATGTTCTCGCTATACTCTCGGGACTTCTCGCGGAAGCACGCCACTTGTTGGCGAAGGTGCCTCTTCTTCACTTTGTCTGCACTCTTCCGGCGAGAGCACGGGAATTTTCTCCCCGACGCATCCACGCAGGTCGAAGTCAGTGTCTTCAAAGGCATTATTTGTCTTTGTCAGCCGTCCTTTGGGTTGGATGAAAACGTGAAAACAGCCGTTGATGTGTCGAATGAAGCCTATTGCCATCCCGGTAAACCCGCTTGCGTTGTCGGTTACCTGGGTCCCCAGGATATCAAACGGCACATCGACCATCTCGAAATTTTCGTCGGTTACCTCGAGACGCTTTTCCCCGACGACCATCTTCTTTACCGGCATTCCCTCATTGTTAAGTCCTTTTGGCTGAAAGTAGTATCTGATGTATCCTTCCATCCCAATAGTCCAGTGTGTAAGGGTTCCATCAAGCTCGGTCGCCGTATCATGACAGACCGTGCCAAGTTTCAAGACTCTTATTTTCATGCCAGTTCTCCTATTTAGTTTGGTTGACAAACTGTTTACAGATCAGATTCCAGATATTTTCTAACATAATAATGCTTGCCCGTCAAACACCCTACATAGATGCGAATTTAAACTCCGCGCAAGGCGAGGTTAAATTCGCATTGGCTCCCTCTGTACGATGAAATCCGAACGCATTTTGAACAAATCCCGAAACGGACTGACTTCGCACGCGCGGAGCGCGAGCCGAATTTTGGGCTTCATACTAACTGGCTCCGCGGGTAGGATTCGAACCTACGACCAACCGCTTAACAGGCGGTCGCTCTACCGCTGAGCTACCGCGGAATATGTAAATACCAAAAATATTTACAGAAGAATCATAGCAAAACTGACCCCGAATTGCAAAAAGTCGAATGACCTCACCAAAAATCATACCATGGCAGGTATCGTGACCTCACGAAAAATCTAACCATGAGATACCCTTGGTGCATATGAATATGCACACAAAACATGAGTTGGCGAAGGAGGTCCTGGGCA
>Ga0209542_10006449_pt1 | contig 22819 bp, 22 predicted proteins | sample RifCSPhighO2_01_FD_184028 | JGI IMG/M metagenome (GOLD analysis project Ga0209542, IMG submission 184028) | Soil microbial communities from Rifle, Colorado - Rifle CSP2_plank highO2_0.1 (SPAdes) (version 2) | ecosystem: Environmental > Terrestrial > Deep subsurface > Rock core/Sediment ... | reverse complement strand
TGCAGACGAGGAAGGTGTAGCGAGCTACTCCGACCGAGGATAAGCCGTTTTTTACCGAATACTGCGAATCGACGATGCGAAATGGCTTGAATCATATTTGCCATGGTAAGTTTTGAAATGAGTTCTAGCTCTTAATGAACTTCAGTAACTTTTCCCCCAGTACTTTCACTGACTTCCGCCGCGATTACCCCTTGTTTTATAACAAGAAGCGCTTTTACAGCCGGCGCTACCCGCAGATATGCCCTTGTCCCCTTAATATCGATACATTTTGAGGTAAGCGAGACATTTATAACTGATTTAACGACTTTTGTTATCGCGGCTTTCTCCGCAAAAGCTGGTTCTTTTAAGTCTGTGAAGCGTTTTAAGAAATCGGCGATGTTAAACATGATATTTTACGCTTGTTATTTATTGTGAAACCTGCGAAATAGGCATTACGAGATAACGAAATGATGAATCCCCCACACCGCGAATTATAAGAGGCTTGTGAGGACCGTTTGTCGCGAATGACACGCTATCCGAGGCAATTGACTGAAAGCAATCACTGATAAACTTATAGTTAAAACTAAGTTGAACCGCCTCCCCGGTAATGGTCGCGTCAATTCTGTTTGTGTTTTCACCCGCGGCCGCGTTTTTTGTTTGAATTTCAAATATTTTTTTGGATGAATCGGCGTGCAAATATACCTGTCGGAGTGAATCTGAAAAAACATTCGCTATTTTGAGCGCATTCAAGATGTCCTCTTTAAGACATATAATTTCACTTGAAAATTCTTTAGGAATGATTTGTTTGTAATCTGGAAAAATACCGTTAATAACTCGAGAGGTCAGAAAAATTCCTTCGGCGATGAATGAAATTTGATTCGGAGCAACCACCATCTTCATCTCGCCCGTATAATTCTCAAGAATCTTTATGCAATCGGCTATATTTTTGAATGGAATTAAAACTGTTCCAATATCCTTGGTTTTTTTACTTTTTAACCTCTTCTCCGCAAGACGCAGTGAATCGGTAGCGGCAAACACAAGCTCACCCGCGTCTGTTGCGACCATAACGCTCGAGAGTTCAGGTTTAATACTTGTTGCCGCGGCGCTATACATAACAGACCTTAATCCCTCGATTATTTCATTAGGTACGATTGTGAATTCCTGTCCGTTATCCGGGCGTGGAATGGTTGGAAAATCGTCTACCGGTAAAGTTTTCATTTTTGTAACACTCGATTCTGTCGCGCAAATAAGAAGAGTGTCTTTAAGCTCCAATGAAATACTCTTTTCATGGGACAAATTGGAAATAATTCCATATAAAAGCTGTGCTGAAACCGCAACACTGCCGACTTCCTTTACTTTAGCAGGTATTGAAAGTTCAACTCCAAGATCAAGGTTGGTTGAACGTATTATTAGGTTATTAGCCTCGGCGCGGAGAAACACGCACTCAAGAATGGGTAGGGTTACATTTTTTTGAGATATTCTTGTTATTTTGGATAAGGCCTCCGAAAGTTTTTCCCGCACGCATTCTATATTCATTATTTTATTGTTATCTAGTTATTAATATTAGTCGTGTGTATAAGTGTATAAAGCGAAACATCGCTAATCTTGTGGTTTATTTTAAAAAATAACTTTCCAATACTGTGGAATATCTACAATAAATTGTGGATAGATATAATTTTTTCAAACGTTTACCATTTTTATACACATGCTTCAGCGAATTCTCCACACCAATTCCCCACCTACATCATCGCTCGGATTTGACTCAAATGCTCCACCAGCAAGTGGTCAACTTTGAGTTCATTTTTTATTTTTTCGCAGGAATGGATAACAGTTGTATGGTCTCTCCCGCCAAGTTTTTGGCCGATGGATGGATATGAAACGTTGCAATCTTCACGGAGAATGTACATCGCGAGCTGTCTCGGACGAACGACTTCTTTTTTCCGTGTTTTGTCGTATATGATTTCTTCCTCCAGGTTATAAAAGTCAGCCACAAGTTTGATAATGTCCTTTATCGAATAATTCTTTTTTGGCTTGATGTTGTTCTTAATTAAGTTTTTAACTTCAAGCAAGGTGAGGTCGCGATTTTTTAGTTGAGTCTGGCACATTATTGAATTTAGTATCCCTTCAAGCTCGCGGATATTTCCCTCGACTGATGCCGCGATATGTTCGATAACTTCCGGAGGAATGGCAAAGTTGTTCTGTTTTGATTTTTCGCGCAAAATTGCAGTCCTTGATTCGGTATCGGGCGGAGGAATGTCGACTATCATGCCGGCGGCGAAGCGTGATTTTAATCGATCTTCGAGGTTTGGGATAAAATTCGGGTGTTTATCGGAAGAAAAGATGATTTGGCGGTTATTTTCATAAAGCCTGTTGAAAAGATGAAAAAGTTCTTCTTGAGTTTTTTCTTTATTTGAAAGAAATTGGATGTCGTCCATTATTAAAACGTCATATTTTGAATATTTTTCCTTGAATTGCCCCACTTTATTGCTTTGAACGGAATTTACATAATCAAGAGTGAATTTTTCGGACGTGATGTAGTAGATCTTCTTTGAAGAATTCATTGATTTAATCTTGTTTCCGATCGCTTGTATAAGGTGGGTTTTTCCGTGCCCCGTGTTTCCGTGAAAAAACAGGGGGTTATAAACGGATCCTGGCTTTTTTACGACCGCTTGAGCGGCCGCGCATGCAAGCTCGTTAAATGGCCCCACAACGAAGCTCTCAAAGGTGTATCGGGGGTTTAGATTATCTTCTCTGCTTATATAATGATCATGAAGAGGCAGTTCGTTGTTATAAGTCTGAATACGGGGCATTTCTTGGTCTTTTTTCTTAAGCTCGTCTCTGGAAATGATGTATTCGACAGAACGAACGTATTCTGCGGCCGTTCGGAGAGATTTGAGGATAGATTTGTGATACTTGGTGAGTAGCCAGTCCTTCACGAACGCGTTTGGCACTGCTACATACACAATACCGGAATCAACACGGGCAACTTCTGTGCCCCTAAACCATGTATTGAAGTTTGCTTTTGATAACGAAAGCTCCATTTCGAGTAATACTGACTCCCAAAGCTTTTTGTTATCATCCATAATATTTACGAGGCTAAAATTATTTAGTAATTCCAATTATATACTTGGCCGTCGCGAATCAAACTTGTGAAAAGTTAATAACTATGTTTATAATCTGTGGATAAGTAGTCAGACGACGCAAATAATAATTAGTAAACCCCTTTACTTGACCGCAAGGTTTTACCTCATGGCAAGTTGGCCGAACTAGCTACGCGCGCAAAGCATTTCGCAGAGCGCGGGGCGTCAAGAAACGGGGTAAATATCTATGTCACGAACATACCAACCAAAAAAAAGAAAGAGAGCTCGCGCCCACGGATTTTTGTCTAGAAAGAAGACAAAAGGAGGAAAAAATACTATTAAAAGACGCCGACAGAAAGGAAGGAAGCGACTTGCGGTCGGCTAATTTCAATGCCACAGGGTTTTTTAAGTGTTTCTCGGGATCTTTTTGAGGAGATTATAAAAAAGGGACGGACAATACCGAGCGGAATTCTCAATTTTCGTTATATCTTTTCCGTATCCGGACGCTCCCACCTTACGACCACCCCGCTTTCAAAGGTATTTCGAACAAAAGTGGCTAGAAATAAGGCAAAAAGGCGGGTTTTGGCCGCCTTACGTGGTATAGCCACTCCACTTCCCGGTGTTTGCGGTATTTTTTTTATCAAAAAGACTCCAAATGAAGTCAGTAAGGATGAATTCGCCCATGAGATTGAGATGATTTTGAAGAAGATAATCATCCGGTAGTTCATTTTTCTCATGCAGATGTTGCTTGTGAAAGGTCTTACACTCGACTAGAATGGGTCAATGTTTGGAAATATTTACACGAATTTTGTGTACGAGCCCCTTTATAATGGTCTCGTTTTTTTACTCTCTCTTCTTCCGGAACCAGCTAATGCAGGCATAGCGATAATTCTCTTTACAGTGGTGGTAAAGGTGGTTTTATTGCCGCTTTCGCGCGTCGCAATTGAGACACAACTAAAAATGAAGGAAATTGAGCCTGAATTGTCGAAGATCAAGGCCCAATACAAAGGCAACCGAGAGCAGTTGTCGTTGAAGACTATGGCGCTTTACAAAGAAAAAGGAATCAATCCATTTTCCGGATTTTTTCTAATATTAATTCAAATCCCCATAATTTTCGCTCTCTATAAGATTTTTCTTTTTGGAGGTTTGCCTGAATTCAATTTTGAATTTCTTTATTCTTTCACCCCGGTTCCCGCCGCGGTCAACATGTCCTTTTTGGGGACAGATCTAGTCGCGAAAAGTTACATCTTTGCTCTGCTTGCCGGAGTCAGTCAGTTTTTGCAGGCGAAATACGCCATGCCTCCGATGTCGAATTCAAAATCCACGGAAAAATCTTTCCAAAATGATCTCGCCCGTTCTATGCATATGCAAATGAAGTATGTTTTGCCGATTTTTGTTTTTTTTATTTCGTATCATATTGCCGCCGCCGCATCTCTGTATTGGATTGCAAGCAATATTTTTGCAATTTTTCAGGAACTTGTGCTTCGGAAAAAGATTTTTTCTTCAAGTTCGCAGAATATACGCGTTGCCAAATTGAAGTAATAATCTGAAATATTTTTTCATGATTAACATCGCTCAAACCATCATTAAGGAAATACTTGATCGGATGAGCATAATACCCGATTCAATTGAAGTTGAGAAAGATGAGAGAGGTTTGTATTGTAAAATTATTGTTTCCGACGGACGTTTTTTGGTCGGGCGCGATGGTGCCGCGATTGATGCCCTGAATACGCTCGTCAGAAGAATATTTGAGGCGCGATCAAAAGACCAAACGATAAGGCTTATTCTCGATGTTAATAATCATAGAAAAGACGGTGAGGAAAAATTGAGGCAGACCGCAAAGATGCTTGCCAACAGAGCGAAGGAGTTTAACGCGCCGGTTGAGCTTGATCCCATGACGAGCTACGAGAGGCTTGTTGTTCACGAAGTGTTCGCTGAATCGCGCGAATTCAAAACTATTTCCACCGGCGAGGGGAAAAATAGGCATATCGTTATTCATTATATTGGCGAAGTTGTGTGAAATGCGCCGTTCTATTCGCGGATTTTGTATGACCAAAGCGAGTCGTCTTTTTTATTTGTGAAGAAAATATAGTTTTCTTTAGGATCGAGGAATAATTTCACCGAATCAATAGGGGCGCCCGCCTCGCTATCGAGGCGGACTAATAGGTGGAGTTCGCGAGTTTTTGTGTTTATTTGCCATATTTCGTCGTTAAACGACACTACACCCTCGTACCATGCGTCCGGATAGAATGCGGGGGGAATTATTTGGGGAACAGCACAATACAGTATTTCTGAAGCGATTGCGCTCCATGCGCATTTTTCGATAAGAGTATCGATGTCGAGCGTATTTTTAGTTCCGGATGATACAGCAAGAACGTGAAGTGAAACAGAGTTTTGGGCACTTTCGCTATAAGCGAAAAGCGTGCCCGAAGGGTTTAGTTTTGCAGTTAGGCCGTTAGCGCCGGAGATTTTTTTTGTAAGACTTCCATTAGACGTGTTTAATATGTAGCTCGCTCCCCCAACACTGCTTCTCGGGGCGCTAGTCAGTACGATATTGCTCTTTGACGGCCAATCTATTTGCCATTCGCGAAGGGGCGAAGAGAATATGTTTTTTATGGATGCTGTGGCGAATGATCCGGACGAGATAGTTGAGCCGTTTTCAGTAATTGCGAGATATGCAAATTCTTTTCCGCTTGGCAGTAACGACACATCCCTGATCCCCTGGCCCATGAATGACCCCTTAATAGTGTAATCGGTTGAGACGTTGGCCGAAGTTGTTGACGTCGTGCCGACAAGAACCGCTTTGTATGTTTGGATGTCTTCACTGCCCTCTCGGATGTACTGGACAATAAAACCATCCCCCCCTCTCTCCCAGAAAGCCCTGTTGACGGTCGGAATGTTAAGACTGGCTATTCTGTTATCAATTACCGTATCCGCATGTGTTTCCCGAATATGACCAAGAACCGTCTCAATATATCTAATCGCTGTTTTTCCTTTGTTATCAAAGGCGACCGCTCCGGCAATGGGACCATTTGCAATCTTGCGAAGCCGTGGAACCTCACGCACGGCCGAACTTGTGGCATTTGGGTCTGGAGTGCCGTTCGTTCTTGACACAGATGGCCGTTGACTATTTCCGTCGAAGTTTAGATCAAAGTCGCCATTTTGAACTCCGCCGTCTGTTATTTGCGGCGAATCTTTTTTTAAAAAAAGAAAATAATATATTCCCGCTGTTATGAGGATGATGATGAAAATTCCGCCAGCAAGGTATGATTTTTTTGTCATTGTGTTTTATTTTTGATAACAATCTTTAATAACAATCCCGCTTGTTTTCGACGTCGCAAATAGACAATTGAAATCAGATGTAAAACAGCGTTCCCTTTGGTTGACAGGTATTCTATTTGCGCCAATCGAATCAGCTTGGAGAAAGCACCACTGGATTATTTTGGGCGATGTCGCATTCGGCTTAATATTCGAGACTGATGGAACCGGTTTTGCCGGTGGGTTTAGATTACCAACATTGTTGCCACTTGTCGTATTTTGGCTCGATGCCGGTAGATCGCTGACTGTGTATCCCCTATCCTCCCAGCGTTTTTTTTCGCGTTGGTAATCGGTGGGCGATTCGAGAGTAACCCGGGTCGGAGTTTCTCCGGGTCGGGAGATCATAAATCCATACGTTGGACGAATTGGCGGCGTTTCATTGTTTAGCCCGGTATTTATATTTTGGTTTTGCAAGGGGGAAGAGGCGTTTAGCGGTAAGACGTTTGTAACCGGTTGCGTTATCGGTTGAGGTATTTCCTGTATAACGGGGTTTGTCGGCAAAGACGGCGGGTTTTTTATATTGAAATTTTGGAGGCTTTGCAGTCTCAAGTCCAAAGTATTCGGATTTATTGTGTATAAAATTAGCCAAGAAACCAAGGCCAAAAAAAGCCCTTGTACAGCGTGCCAGATTATTTCCTTCCCCTCTGATTTGTTGGTCATTGCGTCCGTACTTAAATACAAGAATCCTCCCCAGGTTATCATGATGACGGCGAGAAGGCCGGACATAATCAGGCCGAATCTAAAAGCGGCGGCGAGAAAGGTACTTAACTCAATGGAGGCGCTCCCTGTTTTGTTTCCGTCGGTGTAAAATTCAGCGGGCAAATTTGTGAGTGGAATGTAAGGAAGTATCACGGTCTTATTTGGGTCGGTTTGGGCGCTGATTGGAGAGATGGCAATGGCTCCAGTCCCCACAGTAATAGACAAAATAAATAAAGCCATAAGGAAAGTTTTTTCTGCTCTGCTTTTTTTCATCGCGAAAAAAGATTAGGGGAGCCACTATATTTTAGGGTGAACGATTTTGTCTCGGACTGAAAAATTTTATTTGTGTGTTTTATTCTGACGCCGATATTTGAAGAGCCTGCGGATTCATCTTCAGAGCGGAAAATTATCGTACTGTCCGTTTTGTTGGGAATCGGATTTCCGTTAAGACTCCATTCATAGAGCAGAGTCTGGCTTGAGGCCGCGCGCGTTGAAAAGAAATATGGCACGGCGCGAACTCTAATCTCCCGCAGAGTGAGAGATGTTTCCGGGTCAAGCGCTTGCGAATAGCGGGTGCCGTAGAGCGAATTTTCTTCATAAAAATGAATTACGGGGCTTTCGGCGTTGATTGTTAATTTTGCGTATCCGTTCATGCCGGACGCGCTGTCGCTTACCTCGACTTCGACTACGGGCGGGCGCGGAACTTTTTGTGCCGGAACCACAAATATTCTTTTGCCGTAGCCGGACTGATTCTCATCAACTTTACCGTTAATTTTCCATTTGTAGACCATTTGTTTTTCCGAAAGTTTGGTTGAGCCAGAAAAAAATTCAGGCATCGCAAGCACTTTAACACTCGCTCCCTCGGTGTAGGCGGCTTTACCGCGATAAAAAGGCGGAGTATAGCCGTCACTTTCCCACACGAGATCAATTTCCGCCGGACGCAATCGGATCGTTTCTGTAAGCGATATCCCCCTCTCGTCTCGTATGGAAGCCGTAACTGTAATCAATTCGCCATTTTTTCCGGTCTTTGTTGAAAAAGTCGTAACACCCTTTCCCTGGCTCTTTACGACACCGTTGACGCGCCATGTAATGTTTGAATTATTGAGGTCAATGGAATAATTTTTAATTTCAATGTATACATCAGTGTTTGCTTTTGGGAATTTTGGGATAACGGTGATTTCGGATGGACGCGATATTTGTAGCGTCGGGAAAGGATCGCTTCCGGCGCGTAAATCAGAATCGTCAATTTCTTGAGCTAAAACTGGTAATGTAAACAGCGGAAAAACAAGAAAGAACAGGATAAGAATTCTTTTAACCAAAGGGGGTGCCGCACAATTCATACAATCCCAATTGTAACATGTGGAAGCAAGGCCTCCCCAGCGCCTGTTGATAGAAAGTCAGGCTGTCTCACGAATTTCATTTCCGACTGATTCACTTCTATGTCGTACTGGAAAATTTTTTTCAGGTTTGTGTCCGGTAATGGCCTGTTTGCTTGATCGGCCGACGACGCTCGAAACAGCACTTACGATTTTTGACTTGTCTTGCAGGCGAGTCAAGAGGATTGTGCTTACAATACAAAAAGTCCAAGCCGGTAGTATGTTGACAATGGGTATCAATTCAATAACCAGTCCGCTCACCATGCGAATAAGTACACGGGTATCCGCGAGAGACACTTTTTTTGAATGAAGCCATAGGCCAAATACGAATGAAGCCACTATCGCAACGAAGGAATTCACCACGCCGCCAATAATAAGCAGGCCGAGCAAAGCGGCGACTCCGTCGAAGACGATAGCGACTCCTATCATAAAACCCGCCTCCCATGTTGCTATACGATAGTGATGGGTGTTTTCTTCCATGTGTTAAGAGTGAGCTGATCCCGCGAGATCGGTCTTTGCTTTTTTTATGGCGAGTATTTGCGACGGATCGGAGGTGATAATCTGGTCTTCCGTATATGACGCGATGATTTTTATAGCGACGTGTTTAAGGCCGACAAAGAAAAGTCCTTCTCCAACGTCAGACTCGAGGAGTAAAAACTTCTCTTCCTCGGTGAGGTTGAACGTTGCCTGGATTCGATCAATGGAAGTCGGCGATTGTTTGAGGAGGATTTGTATCGAGGAGTTTGTGATAATGGGTAATCCGTATTGGGATTTCAAAAAGTCGTCAACGTCCTGCGTGATCGTGGCAAGACCGAGATAGTATTTTCTCCCTCTCTTGGCGAGGCTTAAGAGAAATGATGCCGTATCATCTGATTTCATCATCCACCATGCCTCGTCGATAACAAGAAGGCGTTTTCTAAGATTTTTCCTTACCGCGTTCCAAATATAGTGCATGACGAGATACATTGCGACCGGCTTCAATTCGTCCTCCATGTCTCGAAGTGAAAAGACGATAAATTTATTATTGATATCCACGTTTGTCGGACGGTTTATAAAACCGGCCCATGTTCCGCGGGTATACTTTGAAAGCCTCTGAACCAATGACTCACCGCCTTGCATACCGGCAAGAACGAGTTCGAAATCCGACATAAGGGGCGGCTCGATATTGGTGAAGTCTGATTGAGGAGTGATGTCTTTCAGAGCGTATGTTTCGGTAATCGCGCGGTCTACGATAGCGTCTTCTTCCGGCGTAAGTCCAGCCATCATTATGCGGAAAATACCGACAAGATTGATGATGTTCGAGCGCAAAATATCAGCCGACGACTCACCTTCGTTGGGCGACGGAAGGTCGAAAGGGTTTATATGATGGGGAGAATTTAGAGAAATATTGAAATATTTTCCGCCGGTTGCTTGGGCCATATACTCGTATTCCCTTTCCGGATCAAGCACAATTACTTCCGTATCGAACATAAGGGTGCGGAGTATTTCGAGTTTGGTCGCGTATGATTTTCCGGAACCTGATTTTGCGAATGTGATTGAGTTGTAGTTCTCAAGGGAGAATCTGTCGAAAAGAACGAGGCTCGAATTGTGACGGTTAATGCCGTACAAAATTCCTTTGTCGGATGTTAAGTCGAATGAAATAAATGGAAAAAGGCTTGAAAGAGGAGAAGAATTTAATTTGGAATGGACGAGGAGCAAGTCAGTGCCGATCGGTATTGTGCTCTTAAATCCCTGTTCTTGTTGAAAAAGAGCCGGTCTCACATAAACAAGTTTTGATTCGAGTATGGATTTAATTTCCGATTCAATTTTGTCGAGTTCCGCGTCGCTTTCCGCATAAATGGTGAGATAGAGGCCGACGTCGAATATTTTTTCCTGGGCTTGCTGGAGGTCGTCGCGGAGGCGTTCAAGGTCCTGATATGCGGTGTCCAGCATCGGGCTTCTGACGAGTCCTTTTGATTCTCGGTCGTTAATTTGACTCTGCACTTCGGCCACTTTTTTTTGAAATTGCCTCAGTATTCTTGCCGTGTCTATCGGATGTATAAAAATAGAGATATCAAAAACTTTGTCGAGGTTTATTATCGGTGAAAACCACCCTTCGGAAAGATAACGCGGGTAGGAAATGACGAAAAAAGTTCGCGTAATTTTCTCGCCCAGACTTATGCTTCGGGGGGTGATTTTGAGCGCTGACGGCGCGATAACGTCCTGCAGTTCAAGTACGGCTGATTCCTGAATTTCGTGAGGAAGAATTGAAACGATATCAGGGTCTTTCGATTTTTTTTTGCCGAGGAGGCCTTGTAAAAGTCCCATAATTATTTGTTTAATTGAATCGGTTTTTCTGTATCACCCGGATTAAAAATTTTATAAAACAATTCCACAATTTCTTCGGTTCCGAGCGGAACGACTCGGATACCCGCTCGGGTAAGACCTTGTTCCACGACGCTCATTCGCTGTAAAAGCTGGGTTCTGCTTTCGTCAAACGCTTCCGCGGCAGACTTTTTTTGTTTTTCGCTGTTGCCTTTTCTAAAAATGCCCACGGCTCCCTTTTTATTTATGATGGTTGTGGCGTACGGCACTACGATAAAAAAGCTTTTGGTCATGATGTTGGTGTTTTCGGTGAAAGATTTTACGAATTCAATATATTCTCTGGTCTGGAGCTTAAAGAGCTCGCCTTGTTGCTCTTTGTAGCGTTCCTCGAGAAGCGCGAGGTACGGCCGTATGTCGAGGCGTCTCGATTCTATGAATATTTGTACCGAGAAATCAAGCGAATTTAAAAAAGTTTGGAATTGGTAGATTATTGCTTGTTGATTCTCTTCCGACTTCAGAGCGAAATTCAGCGATGATGTCATAATGATGCCCCGAATGGATCCATCTTTTAAGATGACAACCCCGTCGCGGATTTCACGGATTGGGACAAATTCCTGCGATGCTTTGGAAGCTGGTGTAACCATAACGTGTGAAGTATTGTAGCATTTTTTATCGGAGTGCCCTGTAGATTACCAATAGATTACCAAATACCTTGCAAAAGAGCTTGAATTATCTCTGTAATAAAACTCTCAATATCCTCGGCATTTATTTGTTGTCTGCTAATCAAGGCAACTGGTCAATCAAACATATTCTTCGGCGCAATTTTCATGTTAGGTGTTTGTTATGACACGCCCTTCTCCATCGCGGCGTGTAACGGGGTTTGCCGCCTCATGCACATCGAGATTCCACGTCAGATCCTTCAACTTACTTTGCGACAATTTCGGGACATAGAGCAATGCGTCGGTATTTTCTGCTTTTGCAGCGGCTTTTATCGGCTGTTCCGTCTTGTGCCAAATGTAGAGTTTTGAGCCAAGAGTGTATCGAATCGCGCTTTCGAGAACTATTACGAACGGCATGCTGTTTACTTTTCCCACGGCAAGCGCTATGCCGAGGCCTAGAACTACAGGAATTACCAAAATGGCGACAATGAGCGGGAGGAATTTGTAGACAACGAAGCTTGCCGCACCGGCGCCGACAAGGTACACAAATTGCTTAATGGTCAGTGGGCCAAAAATTTTGTCTTCTACCGCGATAAATTGGGGAACTTGGAAACGCATGGTGATTGGTATGTAGTATTTAGTATACAGTATTTAGTATTTTGGGATCAGGTTTTGCCATTGCTGACTTAATAAGGCCTGATAAGAGTTTCGAAACAAAAGTTATTTTTTCACAAACCGAAAAATAGTTTTCAGACGATAAAAAGGACAAATCTCGTGCGATAAGGCACTGGCTTTCAAGTTCGAAGAGCGATCCTCTTGAGATGGTATAAAATTGTATCTTATCTTTAGCACCGTTTCTCGCAAATCCTTCGGCTATATTTGAGCCAATTGAGACGGCGGCCCTCCTCATTTGGCTTTGTAATCCAAATTTCTCCTCTGCCGGAAAATTGGTCGTAATTTTGTAGATAAAAAGAGCAAGCTTATGCGCACTTTTATATGCCTCAAGATCTCTGTAACTCAGGATGGATATTTTGGGAGAATTTTTGATTATCATTCTCTATACTAAATACTATATACTGTATACTGAATACTATTACTAACCCTGCGGTGGTTCTCGGTAAGGGTCGACCGCGTAGTTTTTTGGAGGCGGAGGGGGTGCAATTTCATTTGAAGTGTCTGTTGTTCGCGTTAGTTTATTTCCCGAAACGGTAAATTTACGCGCATCCGTCTGGGGAATTGCAGAACTAGGATTTCCGCCGGAGAAAGGAAGTGAGAAAGCTTTTCGAGGGAATGTTCTTGTCTGGTCAGTGGATGTTGGAGCCGAAGAAAATCCTGACACATTTTTTGCCGTCCGGGTGGGAAGCTGCCCGGCGTCTCGAATTGCAGGTGGAGGTGGTGGGGGTGGAAGTTTTTCGACGGTGCCCGTCGCCTTGGTCGATTCGGCTGTCATAATTCCCTCATCTCGTATGTTGTGAATTTTACGCAGCGACAATCGCACAGGCTTGAATACGAGCTCGTTAATATCTGCCGCGATTAAGCGCGCTTTTTCCCTGTCGATTTCGAGGCGTTCTTCAAGATTGGCCACGAATTTGTTGGGATGAGTATTACCCATCATAACGAGCTTTGTCTCGCTTTCCATTTCTCCTTCTTGATCTATGGAAAGGTCGAATTTTTTAGATATTGAAAGAAGCGTTTCGTAGACTTTTTGCGAATAAATCGCTTCTTTTAGATCCGAAGGTAAATTATTTGTTTGTGTGGTTGAGTTGTCCATTTATATCCAATTAGCATTATTGCGCTGATCGTTGATATAGCTATGGGCGGGATGGCCGGCGCCCGCAGTATTTATTGCTACTCCGATTCTTGCGCGGATTGCACGGTCGGTAACTGCATCCTCCAAGTCTTTGATTTGCCCTTTTGTCATTGATTCGACCACGTTTTGGTTTGCAAGAACAGTCTCGTCGAGTTCGGCGGCAAGATCATTGCCTCGAATTTTTGGAACCAACGCTTTTAGCAGGGCTTTACCCTTTGCTCGTTCCGTCGCGTCTTGTGATATTGCCATGGCGCTTGCGTCGGTCACCATCTGAATTTTCGGCAATTCTTTGATTTGGTCATTAGAGAGTGCCCGCAGTACCTCTGGTTCATTAAGAAGGTCGGGAGAGATGTTCTCTTGCATGTCTCTTCCTCGAATTTTTCCGGTTATGTCGCGAGCAAGCGTTCTTGCATTGCGCAACTCTTCATTTTCCTGGGCATTTCTGTTCGGTACGGCATTCAAGAAGTTTGCTACATTTGTCGCGTTCCGCAGAGCCTGTGATCGAGCTCCTTTTATAGCCACCTTGTCCGCATCCGACTTCTCGCTCTTATCAAGAATGTGATTGAAGTCTTCCGCTGAAAGATGACGGAGGACTTCGGGATTCGTGAGAAGGTCCTTAGAAAGCTTGCCTTTCTGTTCCCGCGTCATTCCGCGGAGAACCTGTTCAGGTAACTTTCCACCGATAGGCGGAGGGGTACCCGCCGGGCGATTAATGTACGCATTAAGAGCTTCTTTGTCCTCGATTTCCGTGCGCTTTGCCTTGACTTCTTTGGTGAGTTTCTTTTCATCTTGCCACGACTGTCCTCCTCCATACTTTGACTCGGCCAATTTTGTTGTTGTAAAACTTCTTAGGAATCTACCCGTCTTCTCATTAAAGAGTTTGTTTTCTTTCAATTTGTCATCTGCCCAACTCGCGCCTCTTCCCAAGGTATTCCGCCCGATCCAGCTTCTAGATCCGTCCGCCAGACCTTTGCCGAATTTGTTGAGTGCGCCGGCCCCGGTTGCCCCCAAAGATTTTGCCGTTACCATCGCCGTTACAAGAAGAATGATGACAATTATGAAGTTTATGATAATTGAGACCGTCGCGCTTCCGGCATTTGCGAAGGCGTTAGCGAATGTTGCCGACTTGTCGAGACTAAGTGCGGTTGTAAACCCGGGATTCACCACAATGCTTAATGCCAGGAGTGTGAGAAGCATATATGCTGGCGCAAAAAGAAGCTGGCTTGATAAAGCTTTCCACCATTTGTTCCAGATGTGGGGCTTCAAATGGGGCGAGGCGATGGAGGCGAACGCGAGCGGTGAAAAAATCATTACCATGATGAGTATGGCAAAGCGAATAATGAAAAGAATTGCGGCCGCAAGAAACACGCAGGCGGCGATGAGATAAAATACGGCTCCCATTATGGTAGTAATGAAAAAAGTTACGACGTTTGTAAGCGCCTTGACTTGCCCAATTGCGTATCCCTGGATTCCGCCTGCCGCGGAACCCTTATTTGAATATATGCTTTGAAGTCGCAAAGCCCCCATAATGGTTCCGGAGGCCTGATTACTTTTACCATAATCCGTGGGATTAAAATCTGCCGCTGTCGCAATAGCCGGAAATTTATTGTAAAACGCAAGCGCGGTGATATTGGACGCGTCAATCAGAAAGTTGGTAAAAAAGAAACTGAAATTGATAAGCAGTGCGCCGAGGATCACATTTCTGACAGCGCGCCACGTTTGGGCCGTATTGATATTGAGGATGGTGCTTATGGCGATGGTGAGTAGGATAAAAATGAAAAACATATTCGCAAAATCTCGTAAAAGCTTCCACGCTTCATCGATTGCCCCAAATCCGTCAATGACGGTTTTCATTTGAGATACGGTTATATAAAGCACCGCGTCAAGGATAAAACCGGAAATTCCGAGAACAGATCCCATAAGACTAAGGAGGATGTTGCCGGCGACTTGGAAAAACGATTCGGCTATGCATAGCGGGGATAGACTAGCTATGACGCCTCTGCACGGATCCGCTGGCGGACGTTCTTGGGCTTGGGCCGAATTTATTTCGAAGGAATATTTAATTTCTGATCCATGAAAAAAGTCAGCGGAAAAAGAAATCGGCAAAAGAAAAACGGCCAGTGAAAATAATGTCATCCAGAATTTTTTGTGTGTGGAATATTTCATCAGCGCACGTTTATTGTTCTTGTTGCTTCTTGTGCCCTCACTCCGCCATTGTCAACTACGTTGTACGTTACCGTGTAGGTTCCCGCTCTCGTTGTGTTGACAGTATCGCCGCCAATCACGATTCTTGAAGATATGTCTCCGTCCGTCTTATCCTCGGCTTTTGCGCTCGCCTCACTGTAGCGGGACCCTATTGGAATGAATACCGGATTTTGCCCGAGAACCTGAATGACGGGGGCAAGATTGTTGTACACTTCAACCTCGGTTAAGCTCAAACGATTCGACCGCGCGTTTGATTTCTTTTGAATACGAAGTGATGACGCGAGAGCGTTTGGAACTTGAATTCGTATTGGTTGAACTTCCGTTGGGAGGGTCGGAGGGCCAAAATCACTGTCGTAGGAATAGACTGCCTGACCGCTTTTGTCGTATAGGGTCGCAACGACATTCTGAAGCGGGTCGGCGATTCTCTGGTAGATAAGAATCTCTTCGATTACAGCTTCCTCTTTGAATTCAATTGTCCACCAGCTTCCGGCGCGAGGAAGGGTGATGGAGGGGTTGTTTGTTCGGTCTCCGTTTATGGCATTGTCTGGCCCGTAGATACGACCTTCGCCGTCATCTTGCACGCTTGATTGCGAGGATCTGGAACCAAGAGCGATATTGCCGTCTTGAACCGATCCCGACCAGCCATTCGAACTCAATTTTTCGAATATCGCTTGCTCATCAACTCGTCTTTGGATGTCAGCCTCATTCTTTTTTGCGTCGGCAATCACCTCCCTATCTTTTTCGTTAAGTCCGGACTCGTCTACCCCTTCGGTAAGCTGGTTTCTAAGTGATTGCGGTTTAGATGACGAAGATCTTGCCGATCCAGCAAGACCGCCATTTGCGAATATTTGTGCGATGAGCTGACCCATAAGCGCGTCAACGATTTCGTTTATTTCGTCTGCAAGCTCCAATTGACGCACGCCAGAGCCTAAATTGTTGTTTAATTGGTTTTCGATCACTGAACCCGGAGTTACAGTGACATATTGGAGACATTTTGGTTTGTCTCCCCCGGCTTCGTAGGTATTTTCATACTCAACGCATTCTTTTTGCGAAAGAAATCCGTTTCCGGTTTCGAGTTCAAGCAGTGTTAGCTCGCGTTGTCCCTCAATTCTTGCGGTTAGCAGTTTGCTTGATTCAAGATATGAGCCGTAAGGATTGTTGAAGGGATTTGTGCTCATTTCGAGAAATCCGTCCCATCCGCCTTGCGAGAAATCGCCATCCACGAATGCTTCTACATTGTTGATGACTGACGAGAGTGTACATCCGCGATATCTGTATGTCCGTCCCGATCCGAAGTTTAGCCCGAAACCAAGCTGAATGTTGAAACGAAACGGGTCGCACAAAAATCCCAGAGCCGAGCCGTCTATGAATTCGCCAAGCACCTGGTCTCCGAGGTCCGTAAAAAATCCTTGCGGGTCCGAAATAAATGCCGGCCCCCCCTCAAATCCATTATTTATCCAATCAACCATGTCCGCCGTCATTTGGCGTATCATTGCTTTTGTGATGGTATAAGCGACTTTGTCGAGTCCGTATTCCTTCAGTTCTCCCGAAAGCGTGGACACGGTATTTTGCAGGTTTGTCAGGAGGTTCCCCCCACCTTCTCCGACCGGAACCAGCAAGCCCTGTGCTGAAGTTTTTTGGGGTACAAGCGCCGCTATGGGCAGAGAAAAAAGTACTATCAAAAAAAGACAGATTAATTTTTCGAATAGAGATTGCCCCTTATACATAATCACCGTCCATTATACCCCCGTAGTTATGGCGGAGCCACTCTCAAACTGTTGAAAAATAATATTTTTTTGCGAAAAGTACGTTTTGATCTCCTCTAGGTTTTTTTTAAGGTTTTCCGCATTGTTGATGTGTACTGAAATGCCCCATGTTGCCCGGAGGGCGTCGGTATCGCCCGCGCGGAGCGCCTCTAGGCTTTCGATATACTGACTCAAGCCGTTTATAAAGGCTAAATGAATAATAAAAGCATTTTCCGGAACGTCGAGAGCGAGAGAGCCGGTTAGAACCGCTTTGTATGATTTGATGAGCGGGTCAATTTCACGAAGTGAAATGGGGTTTTCTGATTCCAAAAAAGCCTTAAAGGAGGCCATTTCATTTGAAAACCGTTGTGGGGAATTAACGATAAAAAGTGCTCCAAGCTTGTTTCCGTAATTCCTTAGAGAAGTAGCTGATTCATCGGGAGATATTTTTAGGTCAGATTTTGAGTATGTTTTTGCCGTCAGACTTTTAGAATATGCTTCAATAAGGCCGTCAATCAGCTTTTTTCTGTCTTCTTCGGTGAGTTCTTCATCTTGTTTTTTTGATATCAGGTATTTGACCAAAAATTCGCGAGAGAATTTTTCTGTTTCAGTTTTTCCATAGATATCCGACGTTTGTAACTCAATTGCCTTTAGTTCTTCGGCGGTAAATTTGTCATCGGGGCCTTTTTTTAAAGGGTTCCTGTTTATTCTGACCTCATCGCCGTCTGAATCACCGTCTCCATCAGAGTCTTTTTCATTTACGTTAGTTCGCCAAAGTGTTTCCTCCCAGTCAAAAAGACCGTCGCCGTCGCTGTCTTTTGATGTCAGTGAGGCGGTTTCAGAGTATCCTGATTTTGGCTCCGCGTTTTTTTCTCCCTCGTCAAAAAACCTGAAGTATACGCTTATAAGAATTGCGGCGACCGCAATGACGATTGATGCGATTATTACTCTATTTATCTTGTGAGAATGTCCTTGCATACAAAAAGATTATAGCAAACTTAAGTTTTCGCGTTGCGGCATTTTTTTAGGAAATTATGGTACTATTTTATTAGTTTAAGATATACGAATATGAAACATTTTTTTTCCCGTTCCGCCATCATTACTTCTTTAGCGTGCGTCGGCATTGTGTCGGTTTTTTTTACGACACAAAATTTTTTTCCATATATCCAAAAAGTAAACGCCACAGAACTTGCATTTACAAGTATTTTGAGGTTTGGAGACTCAAACAACGATGTGCTCCGCCTCCAGCAATTTTTGAATCAGGATTCAGGGACTCGCGTTGCTTCTTTCGGGCCGGGTTCGTCAGGGTATGAGACCGACTATTTTGGCCCGGCGACAAGGAGGGCTGTTATAAAATTTCAAGAAAAATATGCCGTCGAAGTATTGCATCCTGTCGGGCTTACGAGTGGTTCTGGATTTGTCGGTTCGTTTACGTTGGCCAAGATAAATTCTCTCGTTTCATCGAAGAAAACCGCTGTTTCTCCCACGGTAACTTATCCGCCCATTTCGATTATTCCAAGAGTGGACAGCGTCAATCCAAATCGAGTGAGGCGCGGCGAAGTTGTAACCGTGCGGGGTGAAAATTTTCTGGCCTCGGGCAACACGGTGCGTCTGCGGTACGGGCTGATTGAAGCGAGATTTCAAAATGTTGCGTCTGTTGACGGAAAGACAATGGAATTTGTTTTTATTCCCCCCGACGTGCTTACGATGTCGAAAGAGGAAATTCAATCTTTGCCTCAAAATATTTATGACGATTTGCTCCGGCCTGTCGAGGCACTTGGCGGCAGTATTGAGGATATTGTGAATCCTTACCGCGGAATTAAAAGCGAAACGCAACTAGCTTCGATAATGACGAAAAACGGACGGCATTTCGATTCTCTCTACGACGAGTTTTATGTAACGGTGGAAAACAAAAATGGCAGGGGCCATTCAAATGGCCCCATCTTGGCAGGGCTTCGCAAGTTGCCTTTTGATGAAAAGACGCTCTCAAAAAAAACTCTGCTCGGACCAATTATGAGCTCGCTTCAGAGTGTCGTCGCGCCCTCGGTTTATGCCCAAGGTATTACACTTGGGGGGTATAACAGCGGAATAATAATGTACTGTACGTGCGGAGGGGGCTTTCTCACTTTTATGACCGATATTTCCGGAGGAGGCGGTACGGGGCTTTATCATTTCGCGGCCGGATATATTCCAACTGTCGGCACAGGACTTGTCGCCGCGCCACAGCTCGGATTTTATCGGCAAAATGGCGGCTCATGCAGTATTTATGTTGGAACCGCATGTACGTCAATTACTTCAAACGCCCCTCAAAATCCATGGGGCGCGGCCCTATAACGATTCGACGATTTTTCTCCAGTCCCCAATTGCTAGATTCTCGGCTCTAGCGCTCGGGTTTAATCCGATTTGTCTAAGTGTGTCAGATTTTATACCGAGGTTTGTGGAGAGAAGTTTTCTTTTATGGGCAAATCCCTTGCGAAGCAGTGAGAAAAATTTTTCTTCGGACACGGACTTGAAATTTTCTTTCGAAATTTTTTCAATCGCAAGTATGGCCGAATCCACTTTTGGTGCAGGCACAAAACTTCCCCTCGGAACTTTCGCGACTATTTTTGGTTCGCCGTACGCTTTTACAGAAATAGAGAGAAGACTTTCCTTTTTATCTTTCGCAACAATTCTTTCCGCAACTTCCTTTTGAACGAGGATTACCACGGTCGATGGCTGTTGATCCAAAGTGAGATATGAGCGCAAAAAATTGCCCGTAATGTAATATGGGATATTTGCCACTATCTTATAGGACTCTTCTTTTGGAATCAGCGAAAGAGGGGTCGGGGTGTCGAGAGCGTCTCCCTCAATAAGGAAAAATCGCTTTTCACGGATATCGTTTTCAAAAGTTACCTGTAGCGGAGCAATCAGTCGATGGTCTTTTTCTATTGCAATGACGCGCGCGCCGAGTCCGAGAAGTTCTTTCGTCAGAACGCCCTTACCCGGCCCGATCTCAAGAACGATCTCATCTTTTCTTATTTTGGCGGCATCAACGATCTTTCGGAGCGCACCTTCTGATGCTAGAAAATTCTGGCCGAGTGATTTTTTGGCATATATTGACACATATAAACAATATGGTATTTTTACCAAAGGTCAAGAGTTCCTACCATGAAAAAGAAAAAAATGACAATGCGGCGGTTTTATCATGCGCTCGCTAGGCTACGTAAGAAGAGTTGGACAGTAAGTGGTCGGATTGATGTGTTACGTTTACGATGCCCTAAACTGCTGGCCAGCACACTCCGTTACTCATCAGAGACGGGTTGTTTTTGCCCCGTTACTGCAGTGTGTATGAGCGAGGAAGGTATATATTATGATTCGGATTTTGAACTTGAAAACGCAGCAAAAGTGATGCGTATGAGTAGACTCGATGCCAATAAAGTGGTTGCTGCCGCTGACCAGCCATCATCGTTTCTTCGCCGCAAAGTGGAGAGACTGGACGAGGGAGATCGAACTCGTTATTTCATGCTCAAAAAAATGTATTTGTTGCTCGGACTTCCTCTGCCAAAGAAAAAGGCCGTATAAACGCCTCCCGCCCCGTGCGGGATTTTTTAATTTATGTTGTTTTTTTCTTACGATATATCGTACGAAATTGACTAACTATCTTTTACGGCGAGCCCGAGACCGAAGATTTGCTTCTTTCTTCTCACACAGGTTTCATTTCTTACGATATATCGTAAGAAATTTGCGGATTATGTTTGGTAAAAACTTGTCCGGTATCGCCACTCTCTTGGCCAACTCGATTGAAATTTCTCCGGTATATCATAGAAATTCGTTAGTACTGCGCATGGCGACGCGGATAACATTATCCCCACTACAATAGTTCACTCTTACGATATATCGTAAGATTATTGTATGCCGCATATCTCAAAGAAAAAATTAGCTGGAGAAATTCATAGGAAAATCGAACGGGATCTATTTTTATATATTACAAAAGGTACTCCGCGCGTCGATATGCAGACGGTCATGCGGGAATTGCTGACACAGACAGAAATAATGATGCTTGCGAAACGACTCGCGGTTATTTTTTTGATTTCTCGAGGTGCTTCACTGTATGAAATACAAATGACGCTCGCTATAAGTCCGTCGACCGCAGCTCGTTTTCTGAAAGACTATGAAATAGGTAAATTCGATCATTTGAAGCTACTTCTTGAAACACCCAGTTCCCATAAGTTATTGCATAGACTAATACGGGCATGGCAGACCCGGCCGAGGAAAATTGGAAAGCGATACGAATGGTTCAATGAGCTTCAATAATTTCTTACGATATATCGTAAGATAGCTGGTCGAGTTTTTTTAAATACTGGATTTCTTACGATATATCGTAAGAAATCGCTAGTAAAAGCTGATCTCCCAAAAAGCGGTAGTGTTCGCAGAGGAAGAATTCTTACGATATATCGTAAGAGGTGTCCTTCTTTAGGTTTTGCGGTAAGCCGGCATAATAAACATGAAATGGGAAGAACATTATGAAATCTATGCTCGCGTCTGTTCTATGGAAAATTAGGCTCGCATACCACATCTTGTTCGCTACAGTAAGCAGGTCGACCCCCGGCAAAGTGCCCTATCGGTCATCCCTAGGAGAAAGGATCGAGTGCCGTGGCCGACGTTTATCGAGTAATCGATATGGAGGCTGTAGAAATGCAGTTTTTTTTTCTATAATCTCCCGACTAAAATATATCAATCAAAAAAAATTACCTTCTCGCGCTTTCCTTCGTTAGGGCGCGGGGGAGATTCGACGAGAGATTCATCGAGGTCTGACAAGTATTCGGAAGGAATGTTCATTTTGCGGGAGCCGAAAATCGTGCGAGTGGCGGCGAGCGACAGATGCAGTTTCTTCTTCGCGCGTGTCAGGGCAACATAAAAAAGTCTGCGTTCCTCCTCGTCTTTGTCGTCAGATGGTTCTGCTCCCATAAATCGGTGTGGAAATAGATCTTCCTCAAGCCCGCAAATGAATACATGTTCGAATTCAAGGCCTTTTGACGCATGCACAGTCATCAGCTTCACTGCATTTCTGTTTTCCGCGAGTTCGTCCTGGTCAGTCGAGAGAGCGGCATCTTCCAAAAGCTTCTCGATGCCTTCGGGCGGTTCGTGAAAATCATATTTTTTGGCGAGCGTTACAAGTTCGTATAAGTTTTCGAGGCGTTCCTGTTCATCCTCCGTACCGTCCTTATATTCGGCTTCCATGCCAGAGGCGATTATGAGCCACCTGATGCATTCGGAAGGTTTGTCAGCAGTTAATTTTTGTTTTAATGTCCCGATTATCGTCTGGAAATTCTCGAATTTTTTCCGCGCAGTCGCAGGAAGTTCCTCGGCTTTGCTCGAGAGAATTTTAAGGAGCGCCACTTTCCCGAGTCCGCGTGGCGGCACATTTACAACGCGCTTCAAATCACCCAATGCATCACTGTTCAAGGCCAACCGCAGATAGGAGATGGCATCTTTCACTTCTTTTCTATCAAAAAACTTTGTACCGAGGAGCTGGTACGGTACTTCGTGGATAAAAAAGGCTTCCTCCAGTGCGCGCGATTGGAAATTTGCCCGGTATAAAACAGCCATTTCGCTCCATGTTACTCCCTTTGCCCCAAGTTCTTTTGCTGTTGCGGCAACGTAG
>Ga0209542_10006446_pt1 | contig 22828 bp, 23 predicted proteins | sample RifCSPhighO2_01_FD_184028 | JGI IMG/M metagenome (GOLD analysis project Ga0209542, IMG submission 184028) | Soil microbial communities from Rifle, Colorado - Rifle CSP2_plank highO2_0.1 (SPAdes) (version 2) | ecosystem: Environmental > Terrestrial > Deep subsurface > Rock core/Sediment ... | reverse complement strand
AAACCAGAGGAATCATTAATTTTGCAAAGAATACTTATCTGACCTTAATTTGTTACATGCTCAAGCTCTTTGACATTGCTAAAACAAACTAATTGGAGTTTTGTACCAGACTATTTAAAGAAACTTGAAGAGATTAAAAGAGGTGCGGTGGATTTTGGAAAGGCCGAGTTTTTTGAGGGCATCGCGATGCCGTTTTGTACCATACCCTTTGTTTTTAGAAAAACCATAGCCCGGATACTTTCGATTTAGTTTTCTCATTAATTTATCTCTATAAACTTTTGCAATTATCGATGCTGCGGCAATCGAGATACTTTTCCTGTCCCCTTTTATAATTGCCTTTTGGTTTATTAGACCAACCCCCCGAATATATTTAATATGGAATCCGTCTGCTAAAACAAAAATAGAAGATTTGCCATTGCTGCTTTCTATTATCCTCCACAGAATTGTTTTTATGACTTTTCGAATAGCAATTTTAGTTGCTTTTCCTATGCCGAGTTTATTGATTTTTGATACTCCGACAACAGATACTGCGTAAAGAATTGCTTCTTTTTTAATCTCTTTTGCTAACTGTTCTCTTTTCCTGGGGTTCAGTAATTTCGAATCATTGACTTGCGAAAACATCCCGTCTTTAAAATTGCTTCCTTTCTTGAATATAACCGCTCCTGCTACAACCGGTCCTGCGAAACTTCCTCTTCCAACCTCATCCACTCCTATAACAAATTCGCAGCCTTTTTTCCAAATCTTTATTTCCTCTCTGAAACTTGGTTTTTTCATAGGTTTATTATACAATTTTAATTGTAAGTCATAGATTATGAAAACTGTTATAAGAAATATAGTTTTTTATTCTTTTTCTTTATTTGCTTTAACTCAAACCTTGTCGGGCGTAAAAATAACAGGCGGGGCAGAAACTTATCTTTTGGGCGGAGTAGCTCTTTCTATAATATTCCTTCTGATAAAACCAGTTTTAAATCTCTTAACGCTTCCTTTAAATCTTGTGACGCTAGGCGCGTTTTCTTTTCTTACTAATGTAATTATACTTTACCTTCTTACAGTTTTTGTTCCAAAAATAAAAATTACATCCTTTGTCTTTCAGGGCTTTTCTTATGCGGGATTTTTAATTCCCAAGACTTATGTTAATCAAATTTTTGCTTTTATAGTGTGCGGACTTGCATTGTCTGCTATAATTACCTTCCTAACATGGCTGATAAAAAAATAGTCTGCTTGGGCGGCGGAGTCGGCACAGCAAATTTATTAAGAGGTATTAAAGAGTATTTTTTGGACATAACTGTTGTGGTTTCCATGGCAGATGATGGCGGATCTGCGGGAAGACTTAGAAGGTATTATAAAACATTTCCAACAGGAGATATCATAAACTGCATGATTGCATTATCTGATGCCGATGAGATATTGGTCGATCTTCTTAAATTCAGATTCAAGGGGCAAAGATACGGCCCGGATAATTTACTCCCGGGGCAAAAACTTGGAAACTTAATACTCCTTGCCCTAAGTTATATAAAAAATGATTTTAATAAAGGACTGATTGAACTTCAGAAAATATTTAAAACCAGGGGTAAAATTTATCCATCCACGATGACTCCCATTTCTATTTGGGCAAAAACTTCAACGGGACATATTGTGACAAGAGAAGAAAATATTGATTTGGGAAAATTCAAAGGGCAGATCGAAAAATTATTCATAAGACCAAAAAACCCTCCGGTTGATAAAAAAGTCAAAGATGCCATAAAAAATGCCGATGTAATCATTGCGGGCCCGGGCGATCTTTATACAACCGTCCTCCCTGTAATTATGGTACCAAACATACTTTCGGCAATAAAAGAATCTAGGGCTGAAAAATTTTTTGTTGTTAATGTCGCAAATAAACCATTTGAAACACCAAAATACACAATAGAAGATTTTGCTAAGGCAATAAGAAAACATTGCAGTGCTACACTTTTTGACGTTTTTTTTCTAAATAACAACCAAAATCCGGAAATACCTGCCAGATGGAAGTATCAGTACAAATACGTACCGATTCAAAACGAACAAACTAAGCTCCCTTTTAAAATTGTACAGGAAGATTTGGTAAACGAAGAGTTCCCCCTGTATCATGATTCGGTAAAACTTGCAAAGGTTATAGCAGAAAATATATAATCGAAAGATCATGATTTTCATAACGGCTATTCAAATTTTAGTTCCGATTCTTCTAATCGGAGCTATTCTTCTTCAGATGCAAGGCTCCGGTCTTTCTAAAACCTTTGGAGGCGGAGGAGGAGAATTTTACAGAAGCAAACAAAGCATAGAGAAAATTTTAATATGGGCAACCGTAATACTTGCCGCCGTTTTTGGGTTAATCTCTCTACTTTTTGCCTCCCCGACAAAATAATTTGAATTTATGATTGTATTTAGACGCCGCCTCATATTTTGGCTTATTAAAGCCTACTTTAAGAAATGGGGACGCTCAATATTGACCTTCTTTGCTATTGGGCTTTTGGCCTTTTTTGTTTTAAGAGTCTTAGCAGGCGTGGTTCCTTCTACTTTTTTATTTATTCAAAGAGAAACGATTGGTATGGCAGGTACATTTACGATTAACGATCTGCCATCTCCAATCCTGAAAACGGTGTCTAGGGGATTAACTTCGGTTTCTTACGACGGTACGGTTAAACCGGACATAGCAGGAGCATGGAAAATCAGGGACAATGGCAGGGAATATACCTTTTTCTTAAAAAGAGATATTTACTTTTCGGATGGCACGCACCTTACTTCTAAAAATGTAACTTACAATTTTTCGGACGCTTCAATTATAAGGCCGGACGATTACACAATAAAATTTAGATTAAAAGATGCCTACTCTCCTTTCTTAGTTACAGTTTCCCGGCCGATTTTCAAAAAGGGCTTTGTAGGGCTAGGAGAATACAGCATCAAGTCTATAAAACTTAATGGTGATTTCGTAACGTCCATAGAATTAGCTTCCAAAGGGATAAACAAAAGAGTCGTTAAATATCAATTTTTTCCAACAGAAGATGCAGTAAAAATCGCATTTGTTATGGGAGAAGTTTCAAAGATTATTGGTATTCATGATACAACTTTTAAAAAAACGAAGTTAAATTCTTTTAAATCTGTAACCTCAAATAGAGTCTTAAACGATCAACAGCTAATAACGCTTTTTTACAATACCCAAGATAAAGTTTTGTCTGAGAAAAAGGTTAGAGAAGCCTTATCCTATGCTATACCCGACGTTTTCCCGCTCGGAAAAAGAAATCCGGGTCCGTTCTCTCCCAGTTCTTGGGCAGATCAAGAAACAAACATACATCTTCAAGATATAGAACATGCTAAAAACCTTCTCGCCTCGTCGGAAAGCGCAACTGGATCTTCGAATTTAAAGTTTGTTATAAAAACATTGCCTCAGTATAAAGAAACAGGAAAAATACTTGCAGATAGCTTTAAAAAAATAGGTGTAAATACAAAAGTAGAAGTCGTAGAAACAATTCCCACCGATTTTCAGATGTTCCTAGGAGACCTTAATTTGTCTAAAGACCCGGATCAATATGTTCTGTGGCATTCAGAACAAAATAGCAATATCTCCCGATACAAAAACTTAAGAATAGATAAGCTTTTAGAAGATGGAAGAAAAACTGCAGATATAAATACACGTAAAAAAATCTATTCGGATTTTGAGAAATATATCCTAGACGATCCTCCGGCATCTTTCCTATATCTCCCCTACACCTACGAAATCTCAAGAAAGTAGCTCAGAATACAACAATACTAATATACTAGTATATTAGTAATTAAACAATTTTAAGTTCGTTTGTTGACATTTTTTAATTCTTCATGAATACTTAAACTATGGTTTTGCCAAAATCACTCACCACAGTAACTACGTTTTCAAAAATACTCGCAATGATCTTATTTATCCTTCTTCCATTCGTAGGATTCTATGTAGGATATAAATATAACGGGCTTACATATTCAAATACTCCAGTTGTCCAAAATAGTCCAATTTCTGCTCCATCTATTACTTCCGCACCAAATCCAACAGCAGATCCCACAGCCAACTGGAAAACATATACAAGCGTTGATGGCAGTTACAGCTTCAAATATCCTGCAACCTGGTCTGCAAGCAATAAAGACCCAAATAATCTTAAGGTGAAAGGTTTTGTTTCTTTCCAAAATTATGAAATACCAAACACGAGAGAGATGCCTATGGGTAATCCCAAAGATCATGTCTACGGTTCTGTTTCCATCGCAGGCGGTAACAGCTTTAGAGGTGAAGCATATAAAAATTTAAGCGCGAGCGACTTTTTTAACCCGAAAAGCAGTTTCTGGATTGTAGGCAGTAGGTTAGGAGGTGGACCTGGTACAGATTTCGGAGTACCTCAGGAAAAAACAGTTGGAGGGAAAAGAGCGATGGCTCAAATATCTCACCCTTCCCAAGACTACGAGGCTGTTAGCCCTAATGATATATCTATCAATTATTACGTCTACCTCAACCAAAACGAAATTTTATTTATAGGATTTAATTACAGATCTGATTATGAAAGTAAAAATCAAGTACTGCAACAATACGATCAAATCCTCTCCACCTTCAAATTCACTAACTAGATTTTGTATTGTAATCTTCTCCAGTCTTTGGTATAATTTGTTTAATATGGAAGACAAAATTGAAGTTAATCCAAGAATAATGTTTGGTAAACCAGTGATTAAGGGAACAAGAATTACTGTTGAACATATTCTTAAGTTGCTTAAGCAGGGTCTAGGCATCAAAGAGATTCTAAAAGATTATCCACATCTTAAGAAAAAAGATATCGAGGCTGCTGTTGACTATGCTTCCGAATCATTGAGCAAGGAAAAAATATATCCCCTAAGTAATTTGGCTTCATGAAGTTTCTAACCGATGAAAATATCGGATTTGAAGTTATCAAGTCTTTACGGCAATTAGGTTTTGATATTAAATCTATTTTAGAAACAAATCGAGGGGTAGACGATGCAATAATAATATCTCTTGCGAATAAAGAAAATAGAATATTAATAACAACAGATAAAGATTTTGGAGAACTCGTTTACGTAAACAAATTCGCCCATTCCGGAGTAATCTTACTTAGACTTAAAAGCGATTCATCGAAGAATAAGCTTAAGGTGTTAAAGAGCTTATTTTGGCTACGCTTAGCAGAATTAGAAAAAGCATTTACTGTTGTTACAGAAAGTAAAGTGAGAATTAAAAAAGATTGACAAACTTTCTGCTCTATGCAACAGTATATTGTATGAAGCTTCCAAAGGAACTAATTACAGTTACTCCACTTTCAAAAGTTTTGGCATCTATTTTGTTTATTGCACTTCCGTTTATTGGATTTTCCCTTGGCATGCAATATCAGCAAACCCTTAACCAAGTGAAACAATCGCAAATTACAACTAATGCTCGAATCAATCTCCCTACTCCAACCCCAGACCCTACAGCCAACTGGAAAACATATACTGGGGTAAACATCAAAATTTCTTTTAAAGTACCAGTCGGCTGGTTAGTACAAGAAAGAGATGGTGACATCTATGATGGTAAGAAAATTAATACTACTATAAATATTTATGACCCAAAAAATAAAATGTCTCTTTCAATCGTTGAAAATTTTCGGGGCAGTCCCGGTGGCGTAAATCAGGTACGCGTAAATGATATAGAAATTGGTGGAGTTAAAACAAAGAAATACTATTCTGCTGAAGATACAGGTGTTGATACTGAACCAATTCAATTTCAAATTCCACTAGATACAAACGGAAAAGAATATTTCATAGTGGCGGATATACGAGACAATGAAGCAGATAAAATTTTTGACCAAATTCTCTCCACCTTTAAATTCACCGAAAGTCCCTAATGTCATTCCGAGCGCAGTGAAGAATCTAGATCCTTCGTTTCACTCAGGATGACATTTTTGTCCCGTTCACTACAAGCAAATTTACACAATGAAGTTTTAAAAATTTGTGAGGGATTTTGAGCGGAGGTTTCGGTGATAGGTAATTGCAAATCTGTGGGCTTCGTCCCGGATTCTCATTACTAAATGTAAAGCTTTGGAGTTCTTTGGTAATTTAATTTCGGTAAAATCCGATGCTACTATTGTTTCTTCTCTTTTTGCAATTCCAATCAGTGCAATTTTAAGACTTTTTCTTTTTAAGATCTTAAGGATAGAAGATACTTGTCCTTTTCCTCCATCCACTATTATTAAATCGGGGAATGGCCATTCGTTATGATTTAATCTTCGGCCTATAACTTCTGAAATCATTGCAAAATCATTTGGTTCTTCTTTTGTAAATCTTATTTTAAACCTTCTATAAAGCGACGTTTCTTTTTCTCCATTAAGAAAGACAATCATGGATCCAACGGCAAACTTTCCTGAAATATTCGATATGTCGAAAGATTCAATTCTCGAAAGTGTGGAAACTTGCGACTCTGTGTTTTCAATCTCTTTTTTTAACGATAAAAGCTCTTCATTGTTTATATCTGTTTTTAAGTTAGGATTAACTTGAAAATCAAAAGAAGAATAAGAAGGGCTTGTAACAATTAGAATAGAGTTTATTTTTTTTTGAAGAGTATTTGCTTTTTCATATTCTTCACTTTTACTTGCTTCATCTCTTTCTTTCTCTAAATCTCTTAATAATTTTTTTGTGCCCCCTCTTAAGAAAGTTATAATCCTTTTTATATTTTTTTCATACTCCTTCTTAATTTCAGGCGAATCGAATACTGGTGGGCATGGACATTGCCCCAGATGATAATATAAACAAATTCTTTTTGGGTGATGTCTAACTGATTGATATGGAAAAATTTTTCTCATTGTTTTTAGAGCCAATCTCATTGCACCTGCATTTGGATACGGACCAAAATATGAATTGTTTTTCTTATCCTCGATTCTTCTTGAGATAAGGATTTTAGGATATTCGTCTTTAGTAGTGATTTTAATAAGAGGATAAGCTTTTCCATCTGTAAGTCTTGAATTGTATATGGGTTTATATTTTTTTATATAATTTGCCTCAAGAAGCAGAGCTTCTATCTCGGAATGGGTATTAATTGTTTTAATTTTTGAGGTTTTGGATATAAGGATTTTTGTTTTTTCAAGAAGCGAAGATCTATTAATAAAGTAACTGTCTACTCTTTTCTTTAAATTTTTTGCTTTTCCTACATATAAAACCTTATTCTTTTGATCTAAAAATAGGTAAATTCCAGGGTTTGAAGACAATAATCGATATGATGAATATTCCTGTAACAATTACACCACCTCCTAATAAAACCCAAATGCTTAAGAAGATCGGGGTTATTTTAACTTTATGGAAAAGTGTATTTCCTCCAAGCGTTATTCTAATTAGATCTTGCCTATTTGTCAAAAATGAAGTTTTTGAAAATGTTATTGGGTTAGTCAGGTTACCATATGGCGGAATTTCACTTATGGTGAGTCTTTGATAGTAGGGGGTAAGAACAGATGTGTAGATAATTATGCTTTGAGCAGGCGCTAAGGTTTTTCCGGCATTTTTGATTAAAAGACTTCCCGAAAAAGGAAATCCGGATACTATATTATTGGGCATGTTTTGAACAATTTGCAAAGTCTGATTTTCTTCTTTATAAGCGTTAGCAAAGCCAATATTTACATCTTTTAATCCCTCATTCCCCGCGAGCTTATACCCGCCGGCCGGCACGGGATAATTACTGTCTTCACCTTTTATTACAAACGCTATGTGGTCAAAATCTAAAACATTAAAATAATCTATACCCCCTGTTGTATTTGCCCAAGTAGGGTCAATCATAACCCATGTTTGCAGAGTTCTATTGTAATATTCAGGCCACGCATGCAAAACATCTTTTACTAAAGAAAGAGGTCTTTCTTTGGAATTTTGTGTATAAGCGTATCCGTCTATCTCTCTTGCCGGTATTCCCGCTGCTCTTGAAAGTGCTATGAAAAGGTCTGTGAATTCAAGACATACAGCAGAAGAAGGATCATCTATCAAATTTAGAGCTCCTAACCTTGGCTTATTAGAGGAAACTCTTGAGTAATCATACTTAAGATAGTCCGAAACATAATCATAAATTGCCTCGGGTGTTTTTAAAGACTGAGCAAGCTTTTTTATCTTGTCATTATCCGCTTCCCAATAATTTTTAGGTTTTAAATATTTTGACAATTCATTGTCTGTTTTGGGTTCTTTTTTTGGAGAAAGGGATATTTTTATTTTGCCCTTAGCTTCTACATCCATTTTTTTACCGGGAGGCAGCGAATATTCAGCCAGCCAGTTTCCGTCATTATCTACCCTTACATTTGTTGGTCTTGGATCAATATTTTCTATTTGCACGTCCTGGTAGTTCGTATTTGGAGGCAAAGCTATTTCCGTTCTTATGGGAAATAAATTTTTATTTTGAAGATGGTATGTAAGATTAAATTTATAGATTTGGTTATCTCCGAAAGCCATAGAAATCCCGGATTTTTCCAACTCCTCCTTAGTAAAAGTATAGGTATCACCTTTTTGCGACAAATTTTTAATCTGGGGTTTGATATAAGAGGCTTTCCCAAGACTTTGGGGTACAGTAACTTGTACGTTTAAGGTTGAATAATCGGGTTGAGTAGAAAAGCCGGGAATATTTACTTCCCAAATGTTTCCTAATTTTTGCGCCACCTGCCTAGTGTCAAAAGATATATTAAAATTAAGCTTATTTCCAATGCCTGTTACTCTTTTGTTAAAATTTACTTCAATTGTTTGCTCTTCGTTATCCTTAGATACGTTGCCAAGTATGTTCCCGTCGGGATCAAAGGCTTTGATGTTTTCTATTTGCTCAAATCCGACGCGAATTTTATACGAGGACGCATAGTAAACCGATGTTTGATTTGTTAGAGTAATATTAATCTCAACATGGGTATTCTGATTTTCAAAAATTGTATATCTTATATCGTAGTCCGTAGAAAAATTTGAAGCTGAAAAAGAGGAATTGGGGAAAAATAGAAAAAATACAAGAAGAAGTACGAGAAAAACAAACAATTTATTCATTAATCAAGTATATATTTATTTTTAAAATTTTTACAGTTTTTTGTTGAGAAAATGTCCGGTATAAGATTTTGGATTTTTAGAAACTTCTACGGGAGTGCCGGATGCTACGATTTCTCCACCGTTTTCCCCGCCCTCAGGTCCTAGATCTATAATACAATCCGCATTTTTTATAACATCCAAATTGTGCTCTATGATTATAACTGTATTTCCCAGTTCAACAAGTTTCTTAAGTACTGTCAAAAGTTTTTCCAAATCCGCAAAGTGAAGACCGGTTGTTGGCTCATCCAATAAGTACAAAGACTCTCCGCCTCTTTTAGAAAGCTCTGTTGCAAGTTTTACTCGCTGTGCTTCTCCGCCGGAGAGCGTTGGTGCAGATTGTCCAAGTCTTATATAGGATAATCCAACGTCATTTAGGGTCTCAAGCTTATGTGAGAGACCCGGAACAAATGAGAAAAACGAAAGAGCTTCTGAGACGCTCATTGCTAGAACCTGCGCAATATTTTTACCATTAAACAAAACTTCTAAAGCTTCTTTGTTATACTGCATCCCATCACACTCTTCACATTTTATATAAATATCCGGCAAGAACTGCATTTCTATTTTTATTTGTCCTTGACCTTGGCAGACTTCGCATCGTCCCCCTTTTACATTAAATGAGAATCTGCCAGATTTATATCCTCTTAGTCTTGCTTCCTTTGTTTTCGCAAATAATTCCCTTATATAAGTAAAGCAACCTGTATAGGTTACGGGGTTACTTCTTGGAGTTCTTCCAATGGGAGATTGGTCGATTAAAAATACGTGCTTTATATTTTCATATCCGTCAAGCTTTTCAAACTTTCCGGGTTTTTCCCGGTGATAAGGATTTTGTCTTTGCATCAGCGCATGATAAAGAATATCGTTAACTAGAGTCGATTTGCCCGATCCGGAAACTCCCGTAACTACAATAAATTTACCTAGCGGAAAAGTTACATCAATGTTCTTTAGATTGTGCTGCCTTGCACCAATTATTCTCAAGTTTTTATCAGAGGGATTCCCCGTCTCATTGCTCAAAATTTGTATTTTTTTCTTTTTTGAGAGATATCTTCCGGTTAAAGATTTTTCATTGTTTTTAATTTCCAAAACTGATCCCTGTGCAATTATTTCTCCTCCATTTTTTCCTGCCCCGGGTCCAAAGTCTAAAATAAAATCTGCCTCCTCCATTGTTTCCTGATCATGCTCAACTACAATGACAGTATTGCCTAAATCTCTTAATTTTTTTAGCGTTTTAATAAGCTTCCCGTTGTCTCTTGGATGAAGCCCGATAGAAGGCTCATCCAGAACATATAAAACTCCTGTTAGTCCTGATCCGATTTGGGAAGCAAGCCTTATTCTCTGTGCTTCTCCGCCTGCTAATGTTTGTGCTCCTCTTCCCAGCGTCAAATAGTCAAGACCTACATCCAGTAAGAAAGATAACCTTTGTTTAGTTTCTTTAATTATCATTTTTCCTATTTCGTTCTCTCTTTGTGAAATTTTACCTGCAAGATTGTTAATAAATTCAAAGCAAAGAGAAATAGAAAGATTGGAAACATCAACTATAGATTTTTCATTCACCGTTACCAAAAGCGCTTCTTTTTTAAGCCTTGCGCCTTTACAAGCTGGACAAATTTCGTACCTCATAAATCTTTCTATCTGGCTTTTTATAAATGAAGACTCTGTTGCCTGATACCTTTGTTTTATATCATTTAAGATGCCTTTAAACGGTTCGTATATCACAGTTTCCCTGCCCCATCTATTTTTACCTTTGACTTCGTATTCCCTATCTCCCGTTCCCTCAACCAAAAGGTTTTTTTTATCATCTGGGATTTCCGAGAACCTCAAGGTTTTGGGAATATTATTCTCATCACAGAAAGTTATAAATGTTCTTGAAAACCACGTATTCTGATAATAAATATTTGGAAAGGGCGAGATGCCGCCTTCTGAAATCGATAAATTGTTATTAAATATTAAATCATTATCTACCGTAAGAATTGTTCCTAAGCCATTACACTCTAGGCAGGCGCCATGAGGAGTGTTAAAAGAGAAAATTCGCGGTTCAACTTCTGGAATTGAAATATTACAGATAGGACATGCAAATTTTTCGGAGAATAATTCATCTCCCATTTTTTTTGGTTTTTGAGGAATCGAGAATCCTGAATCTTTAATAACAGATACTATTAGCTCTCCCCCTCCAAGCTTTAAACCTTGCTCAACCGCTTCGGAAACTCTTAGCCTATCGCTTTCCTTTGTTAAAATTAATTCATCTATAATAAGCTCTATAGTGTGTTTATTTGTCTTTATGAGGACAAAATTTTCATCGAGTAGGAATATTTCCCCATCAATTCTTACTTTTTTATATCCTCTTTTTTTAAGATCCAAAAAAAGCTCCCTATATTCTCCCTTTCTGTCTTTAACAATGGGGGAAAGAATTAAAATCTTTAACTTTGCAAGTTTTATATTAGTATTCTGACTTTTTAAAAGATCAAAAATTGCGCTTCCTATTTGTTCTTTTGTCATATGAGTTATTTCCCGTCTGCAGTTTGGGCAATGCGGATGACCGATCCGGGCATATAAAAGTCTTAGATAATCGTAAATCTCAGTGACTGTTCCGACTGTCGATCTCGGATTATGAGAAGTAGATTTTTGATCAATTGATATTGCAGGAGAAAGCCCTTCTATTAAATCTACATCGGGCTTTTTCATAATTCCCAAGAATTGCCGGGCATAAGATGAAAGACTCTCTACATATCTTCTCTGTCCCTCCGCATAAATAGTGTCAAAAGCCAAAGATGATTTTCCGCTGCCCGAAAGTCCTGTAAAAACAACAAGTTTATTTTTGGGAATTTCTACGTTTATAGATTTTAGATTATGCTCTCTCGCACCTTTTATAATTATCTTGTCCATAACTTTTGCAATCTTATATTATAAAGTATATTTTTATCTGTGGCAATCAAAAGATGTAAATAGAGAATTTGATTTTTCTTTAAAATCATAGATTTGTTATGATGAGTATACCGTTTGATGATTGTGTTTTGGGGTATGGCAAAATGTATGTCAATATGGTAATATATTTATGAATACTAATTTTGAGTGGAGTGAAATCAAAAATGTTGACAATTTACAAAAGCACGGGGTCAATTTTGAAACAGCGCCCGCATTCGTATAATTGGTGCAGGTTATTGGAGGAAGGGAAAAAATATATATGAAAAACAAAATAAAATACAGTAATAAGCCAATAGAGGCGCGCTTAATTAGTGATTTTTTACCACGTCCGGAAAATTTAATTCTAAACGAGAAAAAGAAAAGGGTGACTTTAACACTTACTCAAAATAGTCTTGATTTTTTCAAGAGTGCTGCCAAAAAACATAAAGCTTCCTATCAGGCTATGATTAGAAGACTTATTGATTACTATGTGGTAAACCAGAAAGCTTAATTCGATCCCTGTGGTTAAGATGAGTCACCAAATAAAGTTTACCCTGAGCGAAGTCGAGTCTGACTCGAAGAAGTCGAAGGAAATTTTTTTGGGTTAAAAATGTGTAGAAATATCTGCAAATATTTATAAAATTAGTGGTAAATAATTACAAAGGCCGTTTGTAGGTGATGTATCATCAGGTTTGTCTATTCTCTTTATGGTATATTAACCCTCTTTTAGAATCTAGTTTTAAAAAACCATGCGATCCATTTTTAAAAAAGCGGTTCTTGCCCTACAGGTGGTACAAAAATCACAAACTCTCTCTTATTGCTAAATATGTTCATTCTTTTTGAAACAGGAACAGAACCAACGGGGATACATCCTAAATTGTAGATTTCAACAAGTGATTCATATGGGTTACCATTTTTAAAACCATGCTTTGGCAATTTATCCTCCGCAATAATCCAAATTGCGCCTTCTGATATTTGCTGCGAAACATAATGGACTGCATACCTCATCAACTCAGGATTCATAACCATCATGGATTCTAATGATGATCCCTGTACAATTCCTCTGGCCGATATCAAAGAATCAATCCTTCTAGTTTTTTGGACAATTTCGTTTATTGTTTTGCCTACTTTTCTATATGCCTGGTAAAAATTGAAATCTCCTGTCATCATAGGTGTTTTCTCTCGTGCTTTCTTGAAGGCTACAGCACGACTTTTACCTTCCCAAATCCCGTCAGCTGTTTCTTGGGCTAGCATCTTACCTTTGGCATGTCTTGATCCAACAGTTTTCAAATTCACAGCTTCCCAAAAAGCACTCCAATCCTCCTTAATTATTCTTAGTGGTAATGGGGAAAGGTTAAGCCTTCTAAAATACTCACTGGAAAGTGTCTGTAAACTTTCAGGTAAAGGTTCTTCTTTGGGGTTAAACCAATCAATACTATTAACTTTTGCCAAATATCGTGCCAAAGAATGACCATTTGGAAAATTAATTACTGTTTCAGTAAAGAATTTGGCAAACAATTCTTCTTGCCTTAAAAAAGAAATGCCAGCTCTTAATTTAGAACTCCTCAAGTTAGGTAACACCTGGGAATAAGTAGCAAGTTCTCTTTCCTTCTCTGCGGTAGAAAAGTCCAAATTTGGCTCATGACTTTTAAGAAATTGCGCAAAGACAAGAGGTGTTACTTTTTCTATTGGAATTATTTGAAATTCAGTTTGCTTTCCTTTAACCTCTGGCGACATATTATCTAAAATGACAAGTTTTTCTGTTATTGAAAAGGTATTTCGCTATTATATTCTGGTGACTTTTCATCTAAATTTTTATAAGTAAAAATTACCCAAAATGGGTCTTTTGGAAACAAAATTGCTAAATCGAATAATTGTTTGGGCGTAAGTTCCACGGTTTGAGAATACAATTTTTGATAAATTGACAGACAACTGTCATCTTGGTCTACTGTTTTAACAGGCCCTACTCTGGTTTCAATAAGTTTGTAAGTGCCATCTTCAAATTTAAAAACCTCTCCACGTCTGGTGTAGATTGTCCCATTATTGTCAATGGAAGACGGTTGAAATGATCTGTCTGGAGATTCGATTATAATTTGACCAACAGGAGTATGCACAACTATTCCCCACTGCCCTTCCACCTCGCGGTCGGCAGAAAACATCGCAAGGGTACGTGCGATGTAATTTAAATTAGAGCTTGCTACATGATACTCATCTGGAGTTCTTATATAAGGCCAACTTACAGATGTTTTTTCACCAGTGATTGTGTTGTAAATATAACCAGTACGTTGTTTATCCAAATCTCTTCTAGAATCATCTTCAGCTAGTACACCTCTGTTTACATATAAAAGACTACCCTCATCATTCATTAATATAGTTTCGGGTGACTCATCGAGATGAAACTTGCCACTCCAATCTTTTAAATTGATTACATATAGACCTCTTTGGTCATTAAATGAAAGTACTAATGTTGAGCCATCATCACTTATGATGCTATTAAATGACTCAAAATTGCTATCTTTCATAATGGTTTTAGTTCGTTCATTAAAACTTGCTAAAATTGTTGCAAATTTGGGTTCGTCATCTTCAGTACGTACTGAATACAAGAGTTCGCCGTTACATGATAAATCGGTTCCGCCAATCAAATCACTGAAAGCCCTAATGTTACTCCAATCAAGCAATTTTTTGTCACTACCTGGTTTAAGAAGGTAAAATCGCTTTTCATCGGCTTTAAAATAGTAGTCTTCATATTTACCCCCTTTTATCTTTTCAGTATCAACAAAAGATTCCCCGCATTTTGCAATTGGAAAAACTCTCCGTTTACCTTTTTGATAATCCTCAAATTCCTCTTGAAAAGAATCTGACAAATTGTCTGTGATTTCATCCGGTTGATAGGGGAATCTTTGTATAACTAGATCTGGAATGGTTGTTTGAATAGCCTCTGGAGGAATTGATTGTCCCGTTTCGCCCCTTGAACAAGCCGCAGCTATTGCAAGTATAACCACCGATGTTGGAAGAGCTATTCGTTTACCAACCGGTTTTATTTTCTCACTAAACAACTTTCCTACTCTACCCAACAACGAATCATTTATTTCTAAAACTACAATCCCTTCCTGATTCAATCCGGAAGTGATTTCTTGTATTGGCTTGAGATCTTGAATTTGCGGTTCTCTTTCTAACATTTACCAAGACTTATAGCATACTCGGATTTAAAAAGCAAATCGATGGGCTTTGTCTAACAAATGATCCAAGCTCTAAATATTTGAATGACTGCCTTTCAAGTGGGACAGCTTCGCTACCTCGGGAGTGAAAGGGGAGATTATCGGGTTATGGAAATTATTTCATTATTTTCCTGATTTGGGGCTGCAAGAGTAACTCTATTATTTGCGTCCTTAACAATCGTATAACCAGTATTATAGTTTGTGCATGTAGTTATATCACTTGTTTTAAGAGACGGATCAGTCGGAAGGGCAGGTATAAATTTTGGGACAAGCAACGCACAAATATCAGCGCCATTTACTGAATCTGTTATTGTTGCAACGGCGGTTGTAATACCGCTTGGTAAAACTCCTTTATTATCTGCAGTATAAGCACCTATTGAATTGAGAATTGCTACAATATCACTTCGCCGTTGTGCATTATTTGCCCTACTGAATTGTCCTGCGGGGTTGATTAAAAAAAGAATAATTGAAAAAATAACTGACAATACTCCCATTACAACAAGAATTTCTATTAACGTGAAGCCCCTGTTTTTTTTCTTTGTTAGGAAGTAATTCATGAAAATATACAAATTAACCATAACATAGTAGAAATTACCCTGTCAACAAGAACTAATTACATGGCTTTTTTGTCCATTATTGAAGTTAAAAACTTGACCCACTCGAAGTGCTAATGGAGGGCTGTATTACTGGCGCTATTGGCTGATTTACTACTGGTACGCTCGGAGCTGGAGAAAGAGGCGGTTGCGTAACTGGAAGGTTTTTTGATGAATTTTTTGGAAAAATCTTTGTTATCGCAAGGATTATAAAAATAAAAAATAGTATTACAAAAACAATTATCAGCATATACATTTTGATATTTTGTTTTTTTAAACCAGATTTTTCTTTTGTATTCTGATTGCTAAGTTCGCCACTACTCACCATACTATATTGCCTAAGAGAGTATATTTTATTTGCGATAAAGGCTAGATCTATATTCGCTGATAATTCTGCGACTGTCTCTTGAAGTACCGTAGATGGAATAATTCCAATTACTAAAAAATTTTTCGTTGCAAAAATATTTTTTATTGATTCATATATTTCTTGATTAATTGCGACAACCTTTGTCTTTTTATTTAATTCATAAATTTTACTCAGCACTTCTTCAAATGGGAGCATATCGATAAATTTTTGAATTTCTTCATTTTTATTTCCTGCTAGTTCGTCTGGAAAATCTTTTTCAATGGCAATATCCGGAGCATAGATAAAAAGAATATTTCCTTTCTCCAATTTGTTGGTTTCAAGAAACGATTCCATAAGATGTTCTAGTTTTTCCCTACCAATAAGTTCCTGATCGGAGATAGTATCAGGCGGGAAATCCATCTGGAGTATTGAGCCGTCTATATCCTGATAGAGCAACGCTTTGTTCTTGTCGATATAACAAACTATTGTTTGTTTTTCTGAAAAATCCATATTAAATTTCCTTCCACGAAACTATTTTTAGTACACCATTATTGTTAACTGTCTGAACCTGAATTTTTTTAATGCTATTTGCATAGGTTCCCGTTGCTGTAATGATTCCATTGCCCACTTGTAAGACGGCGTTGCCTCCCCCTACAGTAAGTACCCCCCCCGCGTAACCGGGATTGCGATTTAACCGAAGCATTGCTTCTTCGATACCGCTCTCAGCTACATAATAAGCACTTGTTCCTTGTTCTGTAGTACTAGCAGATAAGATATTTGTAAAAAGTACAATTGCTTCTGCCGATATAATTGTTACACCAATAATGACAAAAAACAACATTGTTATAAAAACTTGTCCTTTTTGATAGAGTGCTATTTTTAATTGGTGGTTCATAGTCTATTGCTTAGGTCGTATCCCAATCGTCGTTTTAAAATTTTCTGCATTTGGTCCTCCTCTTCTTATTATATTACTTGTAAGCCTAAAAGAAATGGTTAGCGTATCGGTATTCTTTGCTTGTGTATCGCTTAATCGAGTAAAATTAAGATTGGAAACAGTAGTGTCTGCGCTGTTAAGCTGACCAGTTGTTGAAGCAACATCATTTGTGAGAGCTAGATTTCCGTCCACTAAGGAATATGTATATGTAGTATTTTCTATAGAAAGCTTCGTTGTTGTTCCTTGTTCGCCTTGGGAAGATGGAGTTATAATGCTTTTTGCCCGTTGTATATCATATCTAGAACGGTTAAGGATATACTGCCCATCTAAGAAAACTGACGAGCTGCTTTGCGATTCGATTTGCGTATCAATGATTGAAGTAAAAAGTTGAAAAAGAGCTACAAGCAGAATAGAAAATATTCCCATATATAATAGGAGCTCGACAAGAGTAAACCCCTGGTTTTTTTCCTTGAGGTATTTTTTAAAGGCTATAATCATGGTGAATAGTTAAAATTAATGTCGTAAAGAATTGGCGATTGCGTAGGATCTGTTGTTGATAGTACAGCCTTATATTTTAAACATCTGCCCGGGTTTTTATAAGCTGGATTTGATGTCGTTGAGGGAAGAGCAGAGCTTGTTGCATACGGACCTGAATAAGAAAAAATTGCGCTCAAACAACTATTATTCACGGCAGTTGCCACTGCTACTTCATACTGTATTGATGTTGAGGTTGGAACAATGTGGTTGACCGAAAAGCCGTTAAACATGACATTCGCTCCGGCATCAAATACTGTCGAATCATACACACCGTTTGTTACAAATTGCTCTCCGGGTCCTCCTTCTATAATTTTAAACTCACTTGAGGAATCTCCTGTAATAATGTACGTATAAGCATCTCCATCACCTTCAAGAACCGAGGCAAGACCGTTAATACCTGAATCAACATTAAGTCCCCCGCAACGTGCTGGTTGCGTCTCGTCCGTAATATTAATCACCTGATATTCCTCCGTTCCCGTTCCCACAAGTATTGCTTTATTGTTTGTGACAACCGTTACAGCATTTGGATCCATTCCGTTTGCATCATATGAACCAACAGTTGGCCTGCTTCCTGTTTTTGTCGAAACATCCACTATAAAAAATTCTTTTTGCGAAGAAGAAGAACCAGTTGCAAGATATGCCCGTGTTCCTGTTGAATTTACAAACGCATCGTATGCTGCTTGACCATTTACGTCTGCGTATCCGATAACCTGAAGATTTGATGGATTACTTACATCTACTATTTCAAGTTCCTTAGCGTGACCTGCAATTGAAACGAACGCATAGTTGCCAGACACATATACAGAAGTCCCTGTTGCAGACAATTCTATCCCATCGGAATCTATTGCTGGCCTTGATCCGCTTTTACTGCTCAAGTCAAAATTTCGAAGCCTACTTCCTTGAGTCATATACCCTGTGTTTCCTACGACAAAAACGCTATTTGCGTCGGTAATGCCTGAGGCATTAAAATAGCCTGCTTCTGTATATGGATTGCTTGAAAAGTTTACAATTACAATTTCTTTGGAGTTAGTATCTGTTGCTATGTATCCATAACCAGCTTCCCCAAATACGTCATTGGTTTTATAGTTGCTGAATGTACCTAAAATTGAAGTCGCAGGTGGATCTGCATTTGTAATGTTTATGTTTGCAAACGATTCTCCCGAAGCATTGTCTCCAGTACCCGCAAACGCTCGCCCCTCTATCGCAGTTACCGCATTTGCTACGCCATTTTTCGGAAGATCTAAAGCTGCGATTGATAAATTTGGCTTACACCAATCGCCTTTTCCCCCTCCCGCTCCTAATAATGTTATTTCTCCGCCACCAGTATTTGTTAATGCTATTCCTGCTGTTGAAGGATTTGATAGTCCGGGTGTAAAATCGGCAATTGTGGTATCTGTATGAATATTACTATCATGCCTCGTAAGATATGATTTTACACTTACAGAGTTAGGAAAAGGTGAGTTCCATGAAACAGAAATGGTGATGAGTTTGGTAGAGGGGTCCAACGTTCCATCCTGCGCAATATTTCCATTACTGTCTCTTTTGACATCCCCAATAATTATTTGACGGGTAAAGTTACCATCGATAAGCTCTGGCCCACTCGTAAGTATCCACGTACTTCCTGAAACAGTCGGATGATATGTTCCGGCAGAAAGATTTGACCAACCGTTTGTCCGTATAACCCGAATTGCTTCTTGTCCCTCATTTAAATAGGCTGTTGCAAGTTGTCTTTGATCTCTTACTGCCCTATTGTTTCGGGTTGAGACAAATCCGGTCAAAAGCGCAGGAAAAAAAAATGAAACCAAGGCAATTGTTAAAAGCAGCTCGATAAGAGATTGACCTTTTTGCATTGTTAATTTATTTCCGTTATCACACCATATCGATTGACAGTAATAGTTTTTTTATTAAGTCCTTGGATGTTCTGAATAGATATAGTATTCATGCCATCTGTGAATCCATTTAACTCTCCTGATTGACGTAAAAAAACGAGGGAATTATCGGGAAATGTGCTATTAACAAATTCAATGCCGCCTCCCAGCATAACGGTAAAATTTGAAGAATTTGTGCTGGAATAGAATGTACCAGTAAACAAAATATACTTATCAGACTGAAAATATATACCATAACTTTCTCCTGCCCCACTACTTCCGGCACCAGCCATTGCTTTTGTTTGTTGGCTTTTCATGTCTGAAACCAATGTATCAATCACTGAATTTATCGAGGTTACTTTTTGGACACTCCCCAAATTAAGTGTTACGAATCCTAATAAAAAAGCTATAATTGCGAAAACAATGCCTAACTCAACAAGCGTAAACCCGCGTTCGGAATTGAAAATTTCCTTCATGATTATGTTCCTCCAATATTACTAACCAATCCATAAATAGGAGCAATAATTGATATCATCATTCCTCCTACCAAAATAGACATAAATATAAGCATAAGAGGTTCTAACAATGTAATTGATGTTTTAAGCATTTTGGTAACCTGGTAATCCATATCGTCTGATATGTCTCCCATTGATCTATCAAGTGACCCAGTTCTTTCTCCGGCTTCTACAATCTTAATCATAGTTCCAGAAAAAATGTCTTTTCTTTCTTTAAGCGCTTCAGAGAGTCTCCGTCCCGTAAGAACACTTTCTTGAGCATATTCTATGGACTTGGCAATATCTTGACGTATCACAACATCTTTTGCCAGCTCCAATGCAGATGTTATGATAACGCCGGAGTTAAGCAAAAGATACATGCTCCTGAAAAATCGTGTCAAATCGATCCCTTTAATAATTGTTGAGAGAAGAGGAAGAGTATATAAAAAATTAAGGATAAATTTTCTTTGGTATTTGAGCAAAAAATAAATGCTGAAGCATATACCAAGAAGTGCAATTAGCAGTTGAATTAAATTATGTAAAACTGCATTTGAAGCAAAAATGAGAACACGTGTTGGAAGCGGCAAGTCAGCATGTAGCTGTAAGAACACCGTAGAAATTTTCGGAATTACCACAACGAGGATTACCAGAAGTACTCCTAAAAAAACAATAAGGACAATAAAAGGATACATTAACGCAGATTTTACCTCATCGGTAAACTCCATATCTTTTTGAATTTGATTTTTTAAATCCTTTAATACAATATTGAGCGTTCCTGCTTCTTCAGAGGCTTTAATAATATTTACAGATACCTTATTGAAAACTAATGGAAATTTAGAAAAACATACATGAAGAGGTTTTCCTTGAACTAGATCTTCCTCTACGGACATAAGAATTTTTTTCGTATTTCCTTTTGCATCCTCAAGAAGAGATTCTACAGTTTCAAGAATTGGAATACCCGCATTTATCATAGTGGAAAATGTGCCTATCATAGTTAATGTGTCATTGTTAGACAATCTAATATATTCAGTTCTCATAGTGCCCCAATGTTGGTGACTCGAAGTACCTCTTCAAATGTAGTTATTCCTTTTATAATCTTATCCAAGCCATCATCAAGCATTGTGGTCATTCCTTCTTCAAAGGCTCTTTGAGCAATAATATTGGAATCATTTTTTTCGGTAATAAGTTCCCGAATTTTATCTGTAATTTCAAGTACTTCAAAAATGCCAATCCTACCTAAATAGCCTGTAAAATGGCAGACTTTACATCCCCTTCCTTTATATATAGCAATATCTTCTATCGTGAAAAAATATTTTCTAATCATTTCTTTTGAAATGTTTTTTTCTATATCGGATCGTTTTACAGTAATTTGCATCTTGCATGATTCACAAATTTTTCGAACCAGTCTCTGAGCAACAATAATACTGACTGTTGAGGCAACAAGAAAGGGTTCCACCTTCATATCAATTAATCGAGGGAGTGCAGTTGCCGCGTCATTAGTATGGAGGGTTGAAACTACCAAATGACCAGTTAAGGCAGCATTTACAGCAATGCCCGCAGTTTCGCTGTCTCTAATTTCTCCGACAAAGATAATGTTTGGGTCTTGGCGCAAGATACTCCTCAAGCCGTCTGCAAATGTGAGATTTGTTTTTACATTGACTTGAATTTGATTTACCCTCTGAATTTTATACTCAACGGGATCTTCAATGGTGGTTATGTTCTTTTCCCGTGTGTTTAAGATTTTAAGGAGTGCATAAATAGTGGTTGTCTTGCCGCTTCCAGTTGGGCCTGTTGATAGAATCATACCATTTGATTTATCTATTGCTGTAGTAACTTTTTTTAAATCTCTCTCATTCATGCCTAAGTCAAGGAGAGAAAATTGGCGATAATGGGAAGACAGAAGACGCAGCACTGCATTTTCTCCTTCTGTTAATGGAATAATAGAAACGCGCAAATCTAAATTATCCTCATCGACAACGAGTCTGATCTTTCCATCCTGTGCGCTTAAATGTTCATCTGTTCTAAGTCTTGAAAGTATTTTAATGCGAGTTAAAATTCTCTCATGTAATTTTTTATCTAAATATAATACATCATGCAAGATCCCATCTATCCTAAAACGAATCAATAAATCTTTTTCCTCTGGCTCAATGTGAATGTCAGATGCTTTGTCCCGATATGCATATGTAATAAGAAGATCAACAATTTTTGCAATTGGCGCGTCTCCGATACTACTGGCATTTTTACTAATCTCACTCTGAAGTAATTCGTCAAATGATTTTTTTAAGTCTTTTCTGTATACCGCAAGCGTGTTTTGAATATCTCTTTCTGTTGCTAGGTATGGGGTTACTCTTTGCCCAGTTTTTTTAATAATCATTTCTTGAAAGTGCAAGTCCGTGGGGTTTGACATAGCCAATTTTATTCCGTCTGTATCACGGGCAAAAGCAATAACTTTATATTTCCTAGCAAGTCTCTCCGGTACGATGCGAAAAACATTTTCAGGAATAGTAATTTTTGATAGTGAAATGAATGGAAATTTTATATAACCGGAAATTAAGAGGCCTAATTTCTCATCGGTAAGGACATCTTTCTCAATTGCTGCATCTTGTAATGAAATTCGAGCGTCTCTTGTAAAAGTTACTAAATCATCAAGGGTTTTCTGATCAGTACCCGCTCGAAAAAGAATAGTTTTTATTTGCTCATCGGGCAGGAGCATATTATATTTATACTAACATATATTCCCGGGGAGTCAAATGTGCAGAATACAGCGTGGTACAAAACTCATGATAGATTGATTTGACAATTAAAAAAGCAGCTGACACACTGATAATATTGCAGCAACAATAGAATCGGAGGTGAACTGCTTTTATGTTACTTGTACCACAAATGCCA
>Ga0209542_10006442_pt1 | contig 22834 bp, 19 predicted proteins | sample RifCSPhighO2_01_FD_184028 | JGI IMG/M metagenome (GOLD analysis project Ga0209542, IMG submission 184028) | Soil microbial communities from Rifle, Colorado - Rifle CSP2_plank highO2_0.1 (SPAdes) (version 2) | ecosystem: Environmental > Terrestrial > Deep subsurface > Rock core/Sediment ... | reverse complement strand
TATAATGCACAAAGGCACAGCAGTAGTGGATATATTGGATTCCTGTCCTACCTATTATGGGAGGTTTAATAAATTCAAGAATGCATCTGAGATGATGGAAAAGATTGAAAAGGATGGAACGGTGTCTATATCGCAGGCGGAGAAACTTACACCCGATAAACTTCAGGGTAAACTTTTAAGAGGAGTTTTGCATAAGACAGAAAGGACAGAGTATTGTGAAGAGTATGAAAAATTAATAGCAAAGGCACAGGGGAAGTAAATACAGCATGAGGTGTGAGGTAAGAGGTATGAGGCAAAAATATAAGCCTCCCTCCTCCAGCCTCTAACCTCCAATATTTTCAGGAGGTTTAAATGTCACGAAGATATGAGATGAGGTTCAGTGGTTCAGGCGGCCAGGGTATGATACTTGCGGGCATTATAATGGCAGAGGCCGCTTCCATATACGATAGCAAGAATGCATCACAAAGCCAGTCATACGGCCCCGAATCGCGCGGCGGTGCTTCAAAAAGCGAGGTTATAATCGGTGACGAAGAGATAGATTACCCAAAGGCAACCAGCATTGATGCCATGCTTGCCATGACACAGGAGGCATGCACAAAATACTGTAAGGACATAAAGGACGGCGGCATACTGCTTGTGGATTCAGACGAGGTAAAGAATATTCCCTCCGGAAATTTCAAGGCCTACTCTTTTCCTATAACGACTATTGCAAGGGATGAACTTGGCAAAACCATAGTTGCCAATATAATTGCTTTGGGTATGATAACCGAACTTACCAAGGTTGTTTCCCATGAGGCGCTTGAAAAGGCGGTGCTTGCAAGGGTCCCTCAGGCATTCCTTGACTTAAATAAGAAAGCCCTCCAAATTGGATTTGATAAGGCAAAGACGCTTAAGGTATAATAAGCGAAACAGGCTATAGACACTGGGTTATAGGCCATGGGGTTTTCCTATTGCCTATCGCCCATTGCCCATTGTCTCTCTATAATTTCCTCTTAAAGCTTTAGCCATGACTTTTATGATAAATCAACCCAAGATTCTTGTAATTGATGATGAACCGCTGATGAGGATATCTATTACCGACGCCCTGATTGCAGAAGGGTATGATGTCAAAGGGCTGGAGTCCGGAAGGGATGGTGTAGATTTTATCGGCAAGGCTGATTACGATGTAATAATTACAGACCTGAAGCTGCCGGAAGTAGACGGTATGGAGATATTGAAGACCGTTCTGAAATGTTCTCCAAAGAGCAAGGTAATTATGATAACCGCTTATGGCTCGGTGGATACAGCGGTTGAGGCCATGAAACAAGGGGCCTATGATTATATTACAAAACCCTTCTCAATGGATGAGCTACTCATCATCGTAAGACGCTTAATGGAGTACAGGGATCTGGAGTATGAAAACATCAAACTCAGGGAAAAGATAGATGAAAAGTATGCCTTTACAGGCATTGTAGGCGACAGTGACAAGATGCTGGAACTCCTTGAAATGGTAAAGGTTGTGGCTGACACAGTCTCCACGGTGTTAATTACAGGTGAGAGCGGGACAGGCAAGGAATTGATTGCCAATGCCCTACATTATAACAGCTCGAGAAAGGATAAGTCGTTTATAAAAGTAAGCTGCGCTGCATTGCCGGAAACCCTTCTGGAGGCCGAGTTGTTTGGATACGAGAAAGGTGCTTTTACAGGCGCGCTGAAACAAAAGAAGGGAAGGTTTGAGCTCGCCCACAGCGGCACATTGTTTCTTGACGAGATAGGCGAGATATCTCTAACTATTCAGGTAAAGCTGTTAAGGGTTCTGCAGGAAAGGCAGTTTGAAAGGCTCGGCGGCACAGAGACAGTGAATGTGGATGTTAGAATAATATGCGCAACCCAGAAGGATCTAAAAAAGGAAGTTCAAAGGGGTTTATTCAGGGAAGACCTTTACTACAGGATTAATGTAGTTCCTGTGCATATTCCGCCGCTAAGAGAGAGAAAAGAAGATATCCTCCTTATGGCTATGAGCTTTATAAAGAAATTTTCTGTCCAGAATAATAAACAGATAGAAGGTTTCTCTCCAGAGGTTAAGGAGATGCTGCTCAATTATCCATTTCCCGGAAATATCAGGGAATTGGAACACGCTATGGAGAGGGCTGTGATACTTACTCCTAATAAGAATATCCAGCCATCAGACATGCCGGAAGGTATAGTCAACTTTTATAATGAAAGCCGTAATGCTGCAATAAAGATGCCCTGCTCCGAGCCTTTGACAAAGGCGTTGGGGAACTTCGAAAGGGATTACATAAGTAAGGCCATTGAAGATGCAAAGGGCAATAAAACCCTTGCGGCAGAGAGACTCGGGATATCCAGGAAGACATTGTGGGAGAAATGCAAGGCCCATGGTCTGGGCAGGTCAAAAAAACAGGCATCTGACAAAATAGCCGCTGAAACGACCTGAATAACGACAAAGTCAAAGGCCAAAAGGAGCAGGTTGAGGTTTTCCTCAACCTCTAACTTGTATTTACTATGACAGACAATATAACAAAGAGCGGAATCGGTAAAAGGGTTGTTGCATCGATACTTATCGTTGGCATTCTGCCGCTCGTGGTTGGTTTGTACATGACCTATCTCGACGGTACAACCACGCGCAGAAACTCCATAGGTATAAGCTTCCAGGAGATGGCAAAGGAAACCGCTAATAAGATTGATCTGGTGATAAAGCAGGAGGTTGTGGATGTCCAGAGGCTTGCAATCTCTCCAGATATCAGAAGTAAAATTAAAGACAGGAATTATGAAAAAGACGAGTTAAACAGCCATATTAAACAGTACATAGCCTACAATGAAAAAGCGGTGTACAGTCTTGCCATAGTTGATGCAAGGGGGAATTATGTGTCCGGTGTGAACCCCCGCACCCTTACGGGTGTGGCATCGTCTGATACTCGCTTTGCGAGAAACGAACCGCCCATTCCTCCACGGCCTGACGGCCGTGGCTTCCTGGGTGCGGGGGTGAAAGGATCTGTAAAAAAGAACTACAGCGATGAAAGGTGGTTCAAGGAGACGTTTAACAGCGGTAATGGGAAAGTTTATGTGGGCGACCTCAAGCTTGATGAGGCATCAGGGATGCATCTTATGAGCATAGCTGCGGCCGTGGTGGACAATGGTGTTACAATCGGAGTGGTGGTTATTAAATACAGCGTGGACAATCTTCTTGAGGTCATAAATAATGTAAAGATTGAGCACACAGGACATGCAAACCTTGTTGATTCATCAGGGACAATAATCATGTGCCCCATCTTTCCGCTGCGCAGCCATCGTGTAAATGCGGAGCTTATAAGTATCATATCAAGCAGCAACTCAGGGTGGGCTGTAGTGGAGGATGACGCCCACGGAGGGGCAAACTCCATTGTGGGTTTTGCGCCTGTGGAATCCACCCTTCATTCCGGGAAAGGATGGTTTGACAGTAATAAATGGTACATCTTTATAAGACAGAGCCCCAACGAGATCTATGCCCCCATTTATACCCTAATAGCTCGGATATCGATATTCGGCGCTGTTCTTATAATCCTGCTAACTTTTACCGGTATGTATGCGGCAAGGAAGATTGTAAGGCCTATAGATAAGCTATATGAAGGTGTCAAGCTGATCGGGCAGGGCGATCTTGAATACCGCCTTAATATAAAGACCAACGACGAGATAGAAAAACTGGCAGATGAATTTAATCTGATGGCAAGTAAACTCCAGGAGACATATTCTATACTTGAAGAAAGGAAGAAGGATCTGGAGGGCTCAGAGGCAAGATACAAAGACCTCATAGAAAACTCTCCTGAGATGATACATTCCGTAAATTCAGACAGATATTTCTTAAATGTCAATAAGACAGAATTAAATATTCTCGGTTATACCCTGGCGGAAATGGAGAATATGAGGATAGAGGATATAATGCCAGATGAGTTCAAGGAGAAAGGCGGTGTAGAACACATAGAAAAGGCAAAGAAAAAAGGTATCAGCACGGTGGAGTCGCAGTTTATTACAAAGGACGGGAGAAGGATTGATGTTGAGATAACAGCTACGGCACTATACGATCATCTAAGCGGTGAGTTTGTAAGAACGAGGGCATTTGTGAGAGTCATTACAGACAGAAAAAAACTTGAGAGACAATTGAAGGAGTACTATGAAACAGTGGAGCAGAAGGTTAATGACAGGACAAGGGAATTGAAAGAGACCAAGGATTATCTTGAAAACCTTCTTGAGACAGCCAACGATGTTATCTATACACTGAACTCCGAAGGCGTGATTACATATGTGAACAGGAAGGTAGAGGATTGGGGCTACAGAAAGGATGAACTTATCGGCAAATCGTTTTTAACAATCCTTACGGAGGGGCATAAGGGTGAGAGATTTAAGAAGACCGTCAGGGAAGGTACAAAACAGACTTATGCGATAGAGATTCTAAGCAAGTCAGGCGCAATAAGATACGCCATTTTGAGTATATCGCCTATAAGGAGCAATCAAGGCAAGATTGTAGAGGTCCTTGGCATAGCAAAAGATATAACTGAGCAAAAGATGCTCGAGCAGCAGATCGCCCATACTGAAAAGATGTCGGCAATCGGTCAGCTTGCAGCCGGCATTGCCCATGAGGTAAATAACCCGCTTGGCGGCATATTGAACTGTCTCTACAATCTGAGAAAGAAAAAATTTTCACCGGAAAAAGAAGAAGAATATTACAGGTCAATGGAGGACGGCATCAACAGGGTCAAGAAGATAGTGAGCCAGTTACTTGAGTTCTCGCAGCAGCATGAGCCGGAGTTTTCTGCTGTTGATATAAACAGTTTGGTGGAAGAGGTTTTATTCCTCCTGACTTATGCCTTCTCGAAAAAAGGCATAAAGATAGAAAAAGAACTCTCTCCCGACCTGCCGTTGCTTATGCTTGACAGGCATAAGATGCAGCAGGTGTTGACGAACATCCTTCTGAACGCTATTCAGGCAATAGAGAGGAAAGGGCAGATAAGCATCGGGACAATGCAGGATGGCAGCTGGTGTTATATAGATATAACAGATACCGGCAAAGGCATTCCGGCCAATATCATGCCAAGAATATTTGACCCGTTTGTTACAACAAAGGATGTGGGCAAAGGCACAGGTCTTGGGCTTTCGGTCAGCAAGGGCATTGTGGAGATGCACGATGGCAGAATAGATGTAAGGAGTGAGGTAAACAAGGGATCTAAATTTACAATAAAGCTCCCCATCCATAACCCTATTGAGTATGATGATATTGATGCATATGCTGAATAACGGTGGTTTTAGCGGTAATCCGCCAGCAGTGTTACCTAAAGGTAACAATTTTAACAATTTGATATTATTGCCAAATATGATATTTACAAAAAATATTATTTCTAAGTCGTAACACCTCGCTTATAGAGCACTTCTTACTACCTCTTCCAAGTCAGCCAAGATTTATTATTTAAAATCAAAGAGTTACAATCTAAAGACGATTTTAAATTTTTCGGGCATGTAAATTGCATTATTAAGCTACTGCGAAATTAGTTTTCTTATAAATTTTATGAGATAAGGAGAGAAAACAATGGCATTGAAAGGTTTCTTGAAATCAGGTCATCCGCCTACACTCTTTTGCGCTTTTTTATATTTTGACTTCTGTTTTGCTGTATGGGTGTTAAATGGCGCAATGGCCCCATTTATCAGTGAGGCGTTCCAACTCTCTCCTGTTCAGAAGGGCTTCATGCTATCCGTGCCGATAATGTCGGGCGCCCTTTTGCGTTTTCCGCTCGGGCTTCTGTCGCAGTATATCGGCAGAAAGAACGCAGCCCTTGTAGAGATGGGTACGATAATAATTGGGCTTGCATGGGGCTATATGATGGTGGACTCTTATGAAAAGGTTCTGGTTATGGGCGTGCTGCTCGGGATTGCCGGCGCAAGTTTCGGTGTTGCCCTCTCTCTGGGCGGGGGATGGTTTCCGCCGCAGTATAAGGGGCTTGCAATCGGCATAGCCGGGGCAGGAAACAGCGGCGCTGTGATAGCAGTGCTTTTTGCGCCTCCTTTTGCAATAGCATACGGCTGGACAAATGTCTATGGCATGGCGATAATCCTTATGCTTATACCCGTGCTTGCAATGATATTCCTCGCCAAAGAACCGCCTGACCGTGAGAAGAAAAGCATCGGAGGATACCTTAAGGTGCTTGTCGAAAAAGACGCATGGATATTTAACGTCTCCTACATACTCACCTTTGGCGGCTATATAGGATTTACCATGTTTCTGCCAACATTATTCGCTGACGGATACGGCATTCCAAAGAAGACTATGGGACAGTTTGCCGCTCCTATCATTCTTATGGCGAGTGTTACGCGTATATTAGGCGGCTGGTTGGCCGACAGGGTTGGCGGTCTCAATGTTATGCTCACCATGTGCGTCCTGATCACAGTGTTATCGCTTATAGCAAGCACAATGCCGCCGCTGTGGATTATGGCAGCAGTGCTGGTCCTTATATTTTGCTGCCTCGGCGCCGGCAACGGCTCCACCTTCCAGCTCGTTCCGCTTCGCTGGACGGCAACCAGCGCTATTGCCATGAGCCTTATAGGAGAGATAGGCGCCCTCGGAGGAGGCTTGATTCCGAACTCTATGGGTCTTTCAAAGCAATACTTCGGGACCTTTTCGGGCGGGTTTTTACTTTGGGCGGCAATCGGCAGCGGCATATTTTTTATGTATCTTGTGGTTAAGAAGCGCTGGACCACCACATGGGTGGGCAAGGGGGGCAAGGCTCTGACATCTTGTAGAGGTCCTAAAGTTATCATACATACTGCCGAGGAGTATGAAAGACTGCAGAGAGCGGGAAGATATTATGGAGTATAACAATATAATCTGTCCGGTTGATGGCTCGGAATTGGGAGATAAGACCATGGAAGAGGCTGCATATATAAGCAAGATATCCGGCGCAAAGCTGATTCTATTAAATGTTGTTGAAAAATGGTATCGGTCAGCAGATGTGGTTACAAACTCTCCTGAGTGGCAGGAGATTCACGAGAAGTGGTTAGATGAGGGGATGGAGTTATTAAAGAGAGAAGATGCGAGATTAAAAAAAGAAGGTATTAACAATATAGAACCTGTATTAAGAGACGGCGATGCCGCATACGAGATAATTGCGCTGGCAATGGAACGGAGGGCAGACCTCATTGTTATGGCGAGCCACCGTTATTCACCTTTGGGGAAACTCTTTATGGGCAGCGTCATAGATAAGGTAACCAAAAAGGCGCCGTGTCCGGTTTTGTGGGTGTTTAAATAGGAAACACAGACCGTAGATTCAAGACTCAAGTCTTGTGTCTTACTGTCTATACTTAATCTAATCTCAGTAGGAGGTGTATAGTATGATATTAGGTGGTTCAAGGCTATTTAAGAATGGGTTTCAAGTCTTGCTGGCGATAGCTCTTATTGTAGGTATACCTATGATAACGGCAGCAGCAGAAACACAACCCTCTGTAGTTGGCCAGGCAGCCTCAGCAACGCAAGAAACCCAGACAGCGGCCCAAGCTGAGGCAGTGCCGGATGGTAATTACAATATCGGTAAGGCTTTGTTTGTAGGCGAGAAGTCTTTTGTAAATGGAGGCCCTCCATGTATATCGTGCCATAGCGCAGGTATTGGCGCCCTGGGCGGTGGGGTCCTTGGCCCGAATCTGACCAAGGCATTTGCAGACCCTACAAAAAATGCGCTTCTCAGCACAGCATGGGTTAACGGAGGCGGGAGTCCTGTGATGGGCCCCATTTTTTCCAACAAAAATATTACTGATGTAGAGATGTTAAATCTTAGGGTGTTTTTTAAGGCCGCAAGCGAGAAAGAAGTGAAACCTGTCCTAACAGGGACATTTACGGTACTTGGTTTGGGTGGATTTGTAGGAATGCTTATTCTGTTCAGCATTGTGTGGAGCGGCAGATACAGCAAAAGAAACCAAAACACTGCCCATGATGCATTATGGAGAAACTATGGCGGAAAGGGAGGTAGATAAAGATGGCAACATGGATACAAGATGAAATAAACCCCGGTAAAAGGGGATGGGAAGAATTTTATAGAAATCGCTGGCAGTATGACAAAACAGTCAGAAGCACGCACGGAAACAACTGCACAGGCGGTTGCAGCTGGATGGTCTATGTGAAAGACGGCATCATTACATGGGAACTTCAGGCTGTTGATTATCCGTTGTTGGAGCCGAGCGTTCCGCCGTACGAGCCGAGGGGGTGCCAGAGAGGCATCTCGGCATCGTGGTATGTTTACAGCCCTGTAAGGGTAAAATATCCTTATGTGCGTGGCACATTGATAGATGCATGGAAAGAAGCGAAAACAAAGCACGTCGACCAGGTTGACGCATGGGCCAGCATAGTGGAGAACCCTGAGTTAAGCAAAAAGATCAAATGGTCAAGGGGAAAGGGCGGCTTCCGCAGATTTGACTGGGATAGCGCAGCCGAGATAATAACAGCGGCGCAGATATATACCATTAAGAAATATGGGCCCGACAGGAATATCAGCTTTTCACCGATCCCGGCCATGTCGCAGATAAGCTATGCGTCAGGCGCCAGGTACCATCAGCTTATCGGCGGTGTGAGCATGAGCTTCTATGATTACTATACAGACCTGCCGAATGCCCACCCTCAGGTATGGGGTGAACAGACAGACGTTTCTGAGGGCGCTGACTGGTACCATTCAGGATATGTGATTGTAACAGGGTCAACTCCCAACAGGACCAGGACCCCGGATTGCCACTTTATATCGGAACTCCGCATAGGCGGGGCCAAGCTTGTAGTTATGACTCCTGATTATTCGGAGACTGCAAAGTACGCCGACCTGTGGGTTCCGGTAAAACCAGGCTCCGACTGTGCCGTCTGGATGGGGATAAACCATGTCATTCTTAAGGAGTTCTATCTCGATAGACAGGTTCCATACTTTATAGAGTATTCAAAGAACTATACAGACCTCCCCCATCTTATAAAGCTCAGGAAGACCAAGAACGGGTATGAGATGGGCAGGTTCCTGAGGGCAATGGATCTGAAGGACTATGCCGATACAGACAACCCTGAGTGGAAGTTTGCCATGTGGGACACTAAGACCAACAAGCCCCGGATAGTCTATGGCGGCATAGGTTTTAGGTGGGGAAAGAAAAAGGAGAGCGAGGGTAAGTGGAACACCCTGTTGAAGGATGAAAAGACCGGCGAGCAGATAGCCCCGGCCCTTTCACTTCTGGACATCAAAGATGCCGCTCAGGAGTGTGTATTTTATGAGCTCGACACAGGCGAGGTTTATAAGAGGCAGGTTCCGGTAAAGTATATTGAGACCGCCGAAGGGAAGATACCTGTAACCACAGTATTTGATATGCAGATGTCCCACCTCGGTATTGCGCGTCCCGGCCTTTCCGGCGACTTCGCCAAGAACTACGATGACGACAAGGGTTTTTCCCCTGCATGGCAGGAGAAATATTCCGGCATCGGCCGCGCAACGATCATACAGATAGCAAGAGAGTTTGCCTCCAACGCCGAAGTTACCAAGGGGAGGTCTATGGTGCTAAGCGGCGCCAGCAGCAATCACTATTACCATTCTGACCTTATTTACAGATCCTTTATAGGGGCATTGATGCTCTGCGGATGCATCGGCAGGAACGGCGGCGGACAGAACCACTATGTGGGTCAGGAAAAACTTGCGCCATTTGATTCATGGGGCCAGGTATCCCTTGGTCTCGACTGGCAAAGGCCGCCGAGGCTCCAGAATACGCCGAGTTATTGGTATATCCATACCCAGCAGTGGAAGTATGACGACAAGATAACGGAATACCATGTCGTACCGGATAAAACCGCCTTGGATTATGAGCATTGCGCGGACTGGCAGATAAGGGCAGTAAGACTGGGGGGTCTTCCATGGTATCCCCAATTGAACAAGAGCCCGCTTGTTGTGGCAGAGGATGCCCAGAGGGCCGGGGCAAAGACGGATGCTGAGATAGTGGATTATACGGTAAAACAGCTCAAGAGCGGCGGACTCCAGTTTGCCGTTGATGACCCGGATGCGCCTGAGAACTGGCCCAGGGTATGGATGATATGGCGCGGAAACGCCCTTGGCTCCAGCGCAAGGGGGCAGGAATATTTCTTGAAGTTCCTCCTTGGTACGCACCATAATATGGACTGCGAAGAGGTAGCAAAGCCGCATCTCAAGGAGATGAAGTACAGGGAATCGCCTCTTGGCAAGCTCGACCTTGTTGTTGACCTGAATATGAGGATGAATACGACTCCAATGTATTCTGATATAGTCCTTCCCGCAGCCCACTGGTACGAGAAGGAGGATATAAATACTACAGACCTCCACACTTTTATCCATCCGATGGGCGCCGCAGTGCCGCCAAACTGGGAGGCCAAGAGCGACTGGGATGCCTTCAAGTTCCTTGCGAAGAAATTTTCGGAGCTTGCGGCTAAACATTTACCCAAGCCGGTAAAGGATGTAGTCATGACCCCGCTTATGCACGATACCCCGGGCGAGATTACACAGCCAGCCATACCTGACGTAAAGGACTGGAAGAAGGGGCAGTGCGAGGCGATACCAGGCCAGACAATGCCGAATATAAATGTTGTAACGAGGGATTATCCAAACACTTATAACCGCTGGATCTCCTTTGGGCCTTTGATGAAGACCAAATACGGCTTCCATGGCATCATGCTGGATGGGAAACCGTTCTATAATGAATACATCAACGACCCCCATACTCCGAAAGTGGAATGGGGCGGTGAGAAATATATATCCCTCATGGAGGCCAAAGAGGCGGCCAATGTGGTCATGTTCTTCTCCGGCGTTACTAACGGAGAGGTGAACTACCAGCAGTGGCAGATAGAGGAACATCACACGGGTCTTCACGGCAAGCAGTATGAAGAGGCAAAGGAGTCGGTCAAGAAGATTTACGGCCACGACCCTTCGAGGGTATGGACTCTAAAGCATGCGGATTTGCTGCCCAAGGCCATGGAGGCCGCGCATACGGAATACCACTCTGTTGCCGATGAGGTAGCAGGACCTGACAGGAACTTCCGCACCACCTACGATGACATTGTCGCGCAGCCAAAACGGTATCTTAACAGCGCGCTGTGGACAGGAGATACAAGGAACGGGAGGTCATATAACGCATATACCAACCAGATAGATTTCAGGCTCCCATGGAGGACACTCACTGGGAGGCAGCACTTCTATCTTGACCATCCAACGTATCTTGAGTTTGGAGAGGCCCTGTGCACCCATAAGTACAAGCTGGATCCGAACAAGATGAACGAGATAAAAAGGAGCGACAAATCGGGTGCACTCCATCTCAATTATATTACCCCACACGGCAAGTGGCAGATACACTCCACTCACTATGATAACCTGAGGATGCTGACACTGTCGAGAGGTGGCAACTCAATCTGGGTCAATGACAGAGATGCAGAGAGCATCGGCATCAAGGACAACGATTGGGTGGAAGCTTACAACGACAATGGGGTGTATGTGGCCCGCGCAGTTGTCAGCGCCAGGATACCAGCAGGGACAACCTTTGCCTACCATTCCCAGGAGAGAACGATAAACATACCTAAGTCTCAGATAAGGAACAAGATCAGGGGAGGATTCCATAACAGCCTTCCGAGGCAGAGGCTGAAGATGCCGACGCTGAGCGTCGCGGGTTATGGACAGTTCTCTTACGGATTTAACTCATGGGGACCGATTCCAATCATCAGGGATACAACGATCTTGCTTAGAAAAATGAAGAACCAGGAGGTGGAATGGTAATGGATATCAGAGCTCAATTATCAATGAGTTTTAACCTTGACAAGTGCATAGGATGTCATACCTGCAGTGTATCCTGCAAGAATGTATGGACCAGCCGTAAAGGCGCGGAGTATATGTGGTGGAACAATGTGGAAACCAAGCCAGGTGCCGGATACCCCCTGACGTGGGAAGACCAGGAGAGATACAGGGGCGGCTGGGAGGTTTTTGATGGGAGCCTCAGGCTTAAGCTCATCAAGGGGAATAAGCTCAGGACGTTGGCAAGCATATTCTTCCAGCCTAACCTGCCGACTATTGATGACTACTATGAGCCGTTTACCTATGATTACCAGAATCTGTTTAATGCCCCGGCCGGAGATGACCAGCCGGTGGCCCGGCCAAAGTCGCTGATCACCGGCGAGTTCATGGAAAAGATAACCCTTGGACCCAACTGGGACGATGACTTCGGAGGGTCGCCCCTCTATGCGTCAAACGACCCGAATCTCAAAGGGCTTTCCGAGACACAGAAGGAGATGCTTACCAAGTTCCATAAGCTCTTCTACTTCTATGTGCCGAGGATATGCAATCATTGCCTGAATCCCGGCTGTGTTGCGGCATGCCCTTCGGGAGCTATCTACAAGAGAGGTGAAGATGGTATCGTTCTGATTGATCAGGATACCTGCCGCGCATGGAGGTTCTGTATAAGCGCCTGTCCGTACAAGAAACCATTCTATAACTGGGGCACAGGCAAGTCAGAAAAGTGCATCTTCTGCTATCCGAGAACAGAGACAGGCCAGACTAACGCTTGCGCCCATTCCTGTGTTGGAAGGATAAGGACCGTCGGCGCCCTGCTCTATGATGCGGAAAGGATAGAGGAGATTGCGAAACTTCCTGACAATAAGCTGGTTGACGGTATGAGGGATATAATCTTAGACCCATCTGACCCGAAGGTTATGGAAGCGGCGAGAAAAGCTGGCATTGATGAGAACTGGATCGCTGCCGCGCAGAATTCGCCTGCATACAACCTCTTTAAAAAGTGGAGGATATCCCTGCCACACCACCCTGAATTCAGGACTCTTGCGATGAATTTCTATGTGCCGCCTCTATCGCCCATCCTTCACCAGGCAAAGGCTGAAAAGGGAGGGATATTTGATCCGGAGACAGACGGCTTCTTCAATGAGATAGAGAAGATGAGGATCCCTGTGAAATTCCTTGCGAATATCTTGAGCGCCGGAAATGAGAAGGTCGTTATTGAGTCGCTTAAAAAGCAGATGGCTGTCCGGATGTACACTCGCATGAAGCGCGTGGGAGACATCAGTGAAAGCGAGGTCAAGAATGTGCTGTCTCAGACAGGCCTGACTGCCCAGGACGCCGAGGATATCTACAGGATAAATTCTCTTGCCACCTACAAGGAGAGGTTTGTCATCCCTGAGACACACCGTGAGAGCAAGAGTACTATAGACCCAAGGCTCATGTATGAGAAGAGAGGAACGATAGGCTTTGGAACAAAAAAGAAAGAGCTTATAGGGAGGCAGTGGTAATTTAAAATGGTGACCTTGGAAAAGAATCTGTATATACGCATGGGGGAGCTGCTGAAATATCCCAGAGAGGATATCAGACCGGAGGTTGATGAGTATATAGATATCCTTACCAAGGGTCAATACCCTGAGGAGGTTATAAATGAGCTTAAGAATTTCAGGAAGGATCTGGAGAAGCTGTCCCTGGATGCCCTTCAGGAACTCTACTCTTATACCTTCGAGCTCGTTTCCGATACTACACTTGATATGGGGTATTATATCCATGAAGGCTTTAAGAGGGCAACTAACCTCTTAACCATCAAGACGATGTATAGGGAGCGGGGGTTCCCCTTCGAAGAGATTGCCAAGGGGGAGCTTCCCGACCACCTTTCCGTACTCCTCCAATTCCTTGGCTTTCTCAAGGATGAGGAGCTTCAAAAGAATTTTGTGAAGACGTTTGTTATCATGGCGCTGGAGAAGCTGAACAGAAATTTCCAAAGCAAGAGGAATGCCTATAGGCACCTGATAAATGGCGTCTATATGATATTAGACAAAGAGATAAAGGAGGGTAAACAATGAACAATTTGCTATTTGGTGTAATGCCGTATGTGTTGCTGGTATTAGGAATAGCCGGGACGATCTACAGATATAATTCCAACAAGTTTTCATGGTCAAGCCAGTCCTCGCAGTTTCTTGAGAACAGGACATTGTTTTTTGGTTCATTTCCATGGCACTACGGGATAATGTTGGTGCTTCTGGGTCATATCATCGGGTTTTTGACACCGGGCAGCATCCTGGCATGGAACAGCGCTCCGCTCAGACTCTATATTCTGGAGGTATCAGGTTTGGCGCTCGGTATCCTGGCGTTTTTCGGGCTTTTAGCGCTTATGTACAGGAGGTTTACAAATAACAGGGTAAAGGCATTGACAACATCATGGGATGTGCTGGTTTTGATTATATTGTTGATACAGGTTGTAACAGGCATTGGCAATGCAATACTTTACAGGTGGGGTTCCAACTGGTATGCGGCAAGCGCAGTGCCGTGGATGTGGTCTGTATTAACGTTAAACCCAAATGTGGAGTATGTTGCAAATCTGCCCCTTATAACCAAGGCTCATATCTTTAATGCAATGTTGTTTATTGGCCTGATACCGTTCACAAGGCTTGTGCACTTCTTCGTCATAAACATCTACAAGTATCTCTGGAGGCCGTATCAGGTGGTGAGATGGTATAACAGAGACACTCAGACAGAAAATATTGTTCAGTATAAGTAATGGGCGGCAGTGGGGTGGATATCGCATCGCCCAGCTGTCCATTTTTGCGAAATAAATAGGAAGGAGCAGCAATAAATGGGATACTTCATGGCCATTCTGGAAAAAGGACATATGGGGGCGGGCAACGGATATGAGGTAAAAAGGTATTTCAAAGGGAAGGATATGCTTTCTGTGATTTCAAAGATAAGGTATCTTCCGAGGGTAAAAAAGAGGCACACGATCGAATCTGTAAAGTTCATAAAGGCTATAGAAAGAGAAGAATATATCAGAGGAAAGGTGCAGGAATATTCCAACCCCTATTTAAGCATAGGCTTTAAAGGGGTATATATATGTCCCATATGCGGGGAGAATTTTAACGACTTGTTTTCTTATAAACAGCATATAGAAAAGTTCTATGGAGTATCATTGAATGTTGCATGATAAAGATTCCCTAAAATAACAGATTAAAAAAATAAACGAAGGAGTTAACTCAATGTCATGGTTAAAAAGATGGGAACCTGAAAACCCGCAGTTCTGGAAGACGGAAGGGAGCGGTCGCGCATGGGGAACGCTTAGCGTCACCACATTCAGCCTCATAGCTTCATTTGCCACATGGTTTGTCATGAGCGCGGTGGTTGTCCGCCTTCCTGCCATCGGATTCAAATTTGACACAATGCAGCTCTTCTGGCTTGCGGCCATGCCAGGTCTTGCCGGAGGGGCGATGCGAACAGTACATGCATTCCTGATACCCATATTTGGTACGAGGATGACGGTAACAGTCGCAACTTTCATTAAGCTTATCCCGATGATCTGGCTTGGGTTTGCGGTGCAGAACCCGGAAACGCCCTACTTGCATTTCCTGATGATATCGTTCCTTTGCGGATTTGGAGGAGGAGATTTTTCGTCTTACATGCCCTCATCAAGTCTATTCTTCCCGAAAAGGCTGCAAGGCACTGCCATGGGGCTACAGGCGGGGATAGGCAACTTCGGCGTGAGCCTCACCCAGTTCGTAACCCCCTGGATAATCGGTTTTGTCGTTATAGGCGCAGCCGGAGCTCCTCAGCTCTTTACAAAGGCCACTCCGGTCTTTGACGTGAAGATTATGAAAGAGGCTGGGGTGATCAAGGACGTGGTTGTGCTGGGAAAACTTGCCGAAGCCTTAACAGTTGTGAAAAATGAGGCCGGGGCAGTTCAGGACGTGATAATTGCCGAGACCGATGCGACAAAAGGGATGAAGACAGAGGTTAAGAAAAATGAGGCCGGAGTTGTTACCGACTTAACGGTCAAGAAGATTGTCAAGAAGGATATATGGCTCCAAAACGCCGCCTTCTGGTATGTGCCTTACCTTATCCTCGCAGGCATTATCTGCTGGGTGTACTTGAGGAGCGTACCCATGAAGAAGCCCTCAGTCGGCAAGCTGATAAAGGATATGACTGACAACAAACATGGATATTTTATGACCTGGACATATATCATGACCTTCGGTTCTTTCGCCGGGTTTTCAGCCTCATTCCCGCTCATGATAAAGACTATATACGGGAATATCCCTGGAATGGACATGGCCCTTGCGCCGGACCCGCTTAAATACGCATACCTTGGCCCGCTTATCGGCTCCGTCATCCGCTTCGCGGGCGGACCTTTGTCAGACAAATGGGGAGGGAGTATATTTACACAGTTCTCAGGGGCAGGGCTGATAGCAGGGTGTCTGGCCCTGATATTCGGCGGATACCTGACGCCTACATCCCTTGACCAATTCCCGATGTTCGTCTGGATAATGCTCTGGATATTCCTGATGGCAGGCATCGGCAACTTTGCCACCTTCCGCCAGTACCCGATTATATTTGCCTTCTCTCCGAGAATGGGGGCACAGAGCCTCGGCTGGACAGGGGCCTGGGCCGCCTATGGTCCGTTCATCTTCTCCTCCCTGATAGGAGGTTCCATAACCAAGTACGGTTCCGCAATGCCCTTCTTTGCAGGGGCGGCAGTATTCTATCTTATAGGCAGCGGGCTGAACTGGTGGTACTATACCCGTCCGGGCGCCGAGAGGGGCGACTGGGGCGTTGGCAAGACCTGGTGGGACAGGATATCTGAGTCTGAGAGGCAGAGATACATAAGCATGAACCCATAAGCAAGTTGCGATCAATGAAGTATTTATAAAATCTCCCCTGACCCCTCTTTTCCAAAGAGGGGAATAAATGAAAAGGGGGGGGTGGAAAGGGCATTTTCTGAGCAAATATGGGAAGAAATTTTGCTGAAAACAAGTGCGTAGAGTTTTTGAGGACGGTTCGCTGGCCTGATGGGATTAAATGTCCAAGGTGTAATGATAAATATATCATTGAGGTTGGATATCTAAGAACATTTCCTGAACACAAGCGCTATTACTGCTATAGTTGCAGATATACATTTTCAGATACATGCATGACTGTTTTTCATGGAAGCAGATTATCTCTGAATAAGTGGTTTAATGCCATCATACTCTGGACAAGGGGTTCATCGGCAATGGCCATCAAGAACAAGCTGAATGTCACATATAAGACAGCATGGAGGATAAAACATCTTTTGAAAGGGGACTCCATTGTTAGGGAGATAAGACAGAGGCTGCCTAAAAGTGAAAGAGGGCTATTAATAAAAAAACAGACAATACTGCCCAGCGCTTGATAGGCTCATTTCAGCAGGCTATTAATTTATGAAATACTTATAAGCCTTCGGTTCACAAAGAGGGGTGAAAATTTAATGTAGGGGCGGCCATTCTGGCCTGTCTGCGTGTTCGCACAGGCAGGCTGCCCGAGAGGCGGGAGGGGAACTCCTCCCCTACCTATTGAATTATGAGTAAGCATTTCCAGGAGCAAAGATTTGGATACGATTGTAACAGTATTAGGTATAATTTACGGCGTCTTGCTGGCGGTGGCTACCTTTTACAGCAATAAGGTCACCGAGGTCATCAGGATAGATAGACTCTTTATGCAACAACCCACAGAGGTCACCAGGAAGATAAACTTTGTAATAGGGCTCTTTATTATTGGATATAACGTTTATTCTTTATTTTAATGAAACTTCCTGACAATCCGGAAAATGTGTGTCAATATTTTTCTACTAGTGCCGTTACAACTATTTAAGGCTAATTTTATAAACCCAATGTGTAAGCCGGTCTTATATAGTATTTATAGTATTAGGTTGACATGATAGGCTTATCAAGTTGTAACGGCACCAGGAATTAAATTCTTAAGGGAGGTTAACTATGAGGATGAGCGAATATGACAGGTTTGGCGAGGAAGGTTTAAGCAAGGAGGAGTATGAGAAGAGGCAGGATTATGTCCTGAAAAAATGCGAATGCGCTGGGTGTCCCACCTTTGTAAAAGGTGATAACCCGGCAGGCGCTTACTGCTTTCCGCTTGTAGGAACCAGCAAGGCGATACAATGGGAAAAGGATTGCATCTGTGAAACATGCCCGATCTGTAAAGAATACGAGCTTACTCATACCTTCTATTGCACAAGGTGCTCGCAGCTCTGCCAGACCTATAAGATGGAAGTTGGCGGAAGTCATGAGTAGGTCTTAAATCCATATCCCTTATTGTCATTCCCGAGATGTTTAATCGGGAATCCATTACGCATTTATTATTAAATCAATAAAAACGGATAAACAAAAAGACTGGACAGAAGTTTTTGTATATAGTATTATAATAACCCAAAAATCAATCTAAAAAGGAGAGGGATTGAATGGAGATTACGACTATCGAGCAGGCAAAAGCTGGGATTTATAAATGGCTTAGCGAGAATCAGCACGAGATAAAGGAGATAAAGGACGAGAATGCAAATTTTCATTTTGAGATAGACTATCCTTTGAATACGCAAAAAAGGCAGCGAATAATACAACCAAAGGAATATCCCGGGTTGGTGGTGATATTAAACGGCGTCTCCCTTGCCCCTGAGCATATAGAGAAACTTTCAAAGATGAAGGAAGACAAAAGGGAGGCATTCTATGCTGGCATAAGAAGGGATCTTATATTTTTGGAGAACAGCTATGATATGAACATGGATGAGCAAGGTGTTGCAAAGCAGGTTCAGTTTTCATACGAATTATACTTTGATGGCCTTTCCAAGACGAATCTATTTAAGGGGCTTTTGTTGAATCACAGGACCCTTTTGTATATTGTAAGTGAATTTAATGAAAAATTTGGGATTCCAACCCTACCGACCATGCCAATAGGACAAAATGTGGTAGGCCGCACATAAAAATTGTAAGGAGTTTGTAAATATATGTCGGAAAAGGTATTAAAGATAAAATATATATGTCTCCATCCGTCCTGTGTCGTGTTTTGCAAAAACGGCGAATTATTCCTGCCGGAGTCTGAATTTGCCCGGTTGTCTTCTTCTTATAAGGAAGAAGCGTTTTTTAAAAGCCCCAGAAATGCATGCCGCATGGGCTATTCCCAGCAGTTTAAGGCAGTAAATATTGCGGCGGCTGAAGGAGAAAATGCTGAAACAGGGGGGGCTGAAGAAAAAAACCTTGGTAATGACCCTATCGGCGCCCTGATAGCGGAACACAAGAAGGTGATGGAGAAGGTGGAGAGAGTTGAGGAACATCTGGTTAAAAGGGATATTGAGGGCCTTTGGGCCTCCACCGCAGATCTTGACAATATTATTCATCTCCATGGCGGCATAAAGGAGGAGGAGATATTATTCCCAGCATTGAGGGGTCTTGTCCCTTTTGGCGAAGGCCTTGTCGCCTGTATAAACGAGGATCACCGTGAGATTGTATCGCTCCTTTATTCCTTCCGCGAGGCCCTTAAAGATGGAAACATAAACGACAAGATAATCGGCTCGTCGTTGGTTGCCCTCAAGAGCCATATACGGAAAGAGGACAACGAGTTTTTTGAATTCGTCAAGAAGTATATCAACAATGAGATGAAAAAAACAATAATGTTAAAGATGGAGCTTGCAGATAAGACGTTTGTGCCAAAAGAGCCGGGGGAACGCAAATTTGATGAGAAAGAAGCGGCAGAAAGAGCGAAGTTCCATGAGAAGACCCTTGAGTCAAGAGAGATTGCCTGTGATACATGCTGCCATTAATACGAACGCAATAACTGGCTTTATACTGCGTTGGGCTCCTCAGAAAATCCTCAACATACTACAAAAGTATGCCTGCGGTTTTCCTCGTCATCCGCCTTGTCTAAAACCATTTCTTGCGTCCGTATGATGTCGCTTTATTTAATGCGTTTGTATTAATAGCCTTTATTTACAAGTTTAGAAAAGTTATGCTTCCGAGTCGTATGTCTGTATAAATAATAATTAGCCAGACAATAATCAGCATTATACCCAGCCAGCTTGCGTATTTGTAAGCCCTTCCACTTCTAACAACCCATATCTTTGTGAATATGATTAAGAGGCCGGCGCCCCATGCTGCAACCGACCATAGTTTTATCATCTCTTTTGCACCAAGGGATAATCCTGCCAGTGCAAGATAAATAAGGATGGTTAAATAGCCATTTAACTTGTGTATCCTTGCGTCAACCGAGCCTTTACTCTTTATGACCTGCAGTCCGCTGATGAAACTTGTTGTTGCAAGAATAAGCCCTAAGGACGCTAATAAGGTAGTTATTTCAAACACGCTCACTCCCCCAAAAAGCAGTTGCATTTTTTGACAAACGCAATCCCCTGATAAAAGATTTCAGGGGCAGGCTTTGGCCAAATACTGTAGTTGCCGATTCATCGGCGATTTTAAAAACACCCATAAATGGGCAACTACTATACCTAAAAAAGTATGCTCCGTTTTGTCCAGCCGGCTTTTCCTTGCCTTTGGCTCAAATCTTGTGTTTGTACCCGAAAAATAAAAACCAAATGTATTTTTCGGGTTACTCCCTATATATAAATTGCATGAGGTTTTTCTGAATCAGATAGAATATAATCCCGATATATATTAAAACTACAGGCAGTATGATATAAATATTTGACCATGTGGCATTGTTGGTTAAGGTGTTATTGTTGGAATCGCTGATAACAATCCCATACCTGTTTCTGAGCGTCTTATTATCCTTAAGCAGATTGTTGTGGGAAGACCATAGAATAATCCCGTTCCATGCATTCAGATTGACATTGTTATTTATCAAATTATTAAAACTGGAATAGCTTAAGAAAATCCCTTTATCCTTGTTTGAATTTACAGTATTTTTTTCAAGTGTATTGCCTTTTGATGATTCAAGATATATCCCATACTGCTCATTTGAATTGGCAATATTATTTGCCAGGATATTATGACTGGAAGAGAGTAGAAATATGCCGTTGCCATTGTTTACTGTTTTGTTGTTGCGGATTTGCCCGTTATTAGAATTATGGATATATATGCCCGCGACCACTGAGCCTGTTATAGTAAAGCCTTCTATAGAGACCTCCTCAGCATTGCTTATTTTAAATACCGGCTCATTTTCTACTGCAGCGCGGATGATGGACGCATCAGGGCCTTTGACGGATTTCACAGTAAGAGGCTTTGTAATGACAATATTTTCCGCAAAATATCCTTCACTGACAATGATTATATCTTTTGGAGAGGCGTTTCTTACTGCTTCATGGATGGTTTTGTAATTGCCAGGAATATTAAGGATTGCTGCCTGCGGTTTTGCTGGTATCGGGAGTACAAACGCCGTACATGCTAATAATAGATTCAATAAAAACTTCCTGCTCATAATGGGGGGACCGAATATTGCGATGCTGAACGCTGCCGTAGCGTTACTGCTGTTTAAATATTGAAATCTTACATTACTTACACGTACCCGCTATTGTCAAAGATTTATTAGAGGCGAGTTATATTTTGTACTTTCGAGGAAAATTTTATCAAAAAAGCACAAAAAAGTCCACGAGAATTATCGAAAATTATCGAAAAGAATATATACTAAACTTAGTTGAAATTTAAGTTAGCGTAGACTGCACCCCTGAGACTGGATAACGAACAAATCTTATGAAAGGATTTCCATGCAACCATGACATTTTCATTTTGCTCTTATCCTGACATATTGACTTTGCTGTGAGTCAAGCGGCGGTAAAAAAGATGCTCAGGTAATCCTGCGAAGCGGTGAGGTTGTGGCGGTTACCTTTGACGACGATTTAAGATTTTATGAAACAACCACATTTGGCACATATAAGATTACCGCAAAAAATATAAAAGAAATAATTTTTGAATGACTTTGCAAGTCTTGTGTATGATGAAATGAGTGCCTATCTGCCGTGGCACTTTTTATATTTTATATTACTCCCGCAATAACAAGGCTCATTGCGGCCTATCACTACCTGTCTTTCAACAGGCAGGAGGTGAGTGGCGTGTTTGCGGCAATATTCCTTGAACCTGTCTATCACAGCATCCGCAGCCAAGTCTACTGTAGGCCACCCTTCTCTATAATGTCTTTCACTTGCTCCTCTTTCTATGTCTATAGCTGCCCCTATCGATGCATCATTGCCGGAAGAGCCTAACGCAGCATGGATTATGCGGCAATATCCTTTTTCCCCCGGTCTTGCAGTTAAAGAACCCATAAATCCACAATGCGGCGGCCGTATTTCGACATCATTCATCAGGGCCGGGTGTATGATGCAGACTTTATCCTTTGACAAAAAAAGACAGCGAAAGGCGAACATTGCCAGTATGTCTATTGCCAGTTTATTACCGTTAATCTTTATATCTCTGATGACGATGTTGTATTTTTCAGGAAGGTCGAAGAGGGGTCTTGGAGAGGCCTCTTTTGTTACATATCCTTCTCGTATCCTTTGTGCCCGGGCATGAATCCCTTTGATGATTTCAACTTTGAAGCTATTGAGGTTTGAGAGGCCATCCTCTTTGATGATTGTGTAGGAGATAATGCCCCACCATGGATCGCAGCAGCAGCCTTTACACCTGTCAATGCATATTTGAGAAAAAAAAGAAGGACTTTTGGAAATATCATTCATGGTTTTTGCTCGATTTTTTGATATTATATCTTCTTTAGCTTGCCAGAATCCATTTTTTTAAAAAGTTTTGACTACTATGGGAAAAGACATTATTTTAATTGACTTAGAAAATGACAAAGTGTAGATTTCTACCAAATGTTTTGCTGCTGTCATCCAAGACGAATTGCCATAAAGACCTGTTTCCACTGTGGCAGACATATATGTCCAAAATGCCAGTGGAGAGATGCACACCATACATTTTGCTGCGAATTAAGAACAAAAACAGCAAGCGATAGTCAATTGAATAGCTTGTAATCCCAAAATGATAATGTCCTATTTAGCCAAAATAGAAATGTCCTAATCTACAGATGCTACACTACCCTCCTTGTGAGAATAGAAAGAATAAAAA
>Ga0209542_10006441_pt1 | contig 22843 bp, 19 predicted proteins | sample RifCSPhighO2_01_FD_184028 | JGI IMG/M metagenome (GOLD analysis project Ga0209542, IMG submission 184028) | Soil microbial communities from Rifle, Colorado - Rifle CSP2_plank highO2_0.1 (SPAdes) (version 2) | ecosystem: Environmental > Terrestrial > Deep subsurface > Rock core/Sediment ... | reverse complement strand
GTTTTCTCACGCGCTAAACGGATGTAGACGGGGCCCGGAATTTTTGCTGCGGCAATTGTTGCCTTCTTCGCCTCGATCGAGTCACATGGTGCGATGACCGTCATTCTGGGGATGACCCGCATGATGGCAATATCTTCAATTGCTTGATGTGTGCCGCCGTCTGGACCAACCGAAACTCCTGCATGCGAACCAGCAATCACGACCTTGCGATTGTTGTAGCAAATAGTGGTACGAATTTGTTCCCAATTTCGGCCCGGGCTAAACATTGCATACGAAGTGATGAAAGGAATTTTGCCCATGGCTGCCATACCGGAAGCAACGGCTGCAAGATTCTGCTCCGCCACGCCAATTTCAATAAAACGATGCGGAAATTTATTTTTAAACAGATGCATCTGCGTGGACTCAGTCAGGTCGGCACACAACCCAACGACGTGTTCATCCGCTTCACCCGCAGCTAAAAGTCCCTCGCCAAAACCCTTTCTTATGGGAATTTGCTCGACATCTTTATCGAAGATTTTTGTATTCAGTTTTACGTGAGGGTTTAACATTAAAGTTCAAATTTATAATTTTAAATTTTAAAATAATTTTTCAATTTTGAATTTACAATTTAGACATTATTTTAAAATTTGTGCTTTAAAATTACGAAGTTCACTAAGTGCGGCTTTTCCTTGTTCTCCTTTTTTTGGAGCGCCGGAAACTTCCATGGTGTCGGGAGGCATACCGTGCCATTCGAAGCGGCGCTCCATGAACGATACGCCTTTGCCGGGAATCGTGTGTGCGATAATCATCGACGGTTTGTTGAACACCGCTTTCGCTTCCTCTACTGCCGAGATGATTTGTTCGAAGTCGTGGCCGTTCACCTCGATCACGTGCCAGTTCCACGCCTCCCATTTATCACGAAAGGGCTCCAGTGGCATGATATCTTCGGTGAAGCCGTCGATCTGAATGTTGTTGCGATCGATAATGCCGATCAAATTCCCTAGTTTCTCCTTGCCAGCAAGCAAACCCGCCTCCCATGTGTTGCCGCAGTCCATTTCACCATCAGAAAGCAGTGCGTAGAAAAATTTCAAGGGAGTAGAGGTCGAACCTTTTTCCCGATCCAAGGTTCGACCTCGATCGATCCGGTCAGCAAGCGCCATACCCACCGCCTGCGAAAGGCCAGAACCCAAGGGGCCGGAAGAGGTCTCGAGTGCAGGAAGAAAATCCCGGTGCGGATGCCCCTGGAGTATCGAGCCAAATTTTCTCAAGGTTTGGAGAGCTTCAAGTGGAAAATATCCAGCGTGCGCCATGGTGGCGTAAAGCACCGGGCAAATATGGCCATTTGAAAGCACCAGTCGGTCACGTTCAGGCCAGTCCGGTTTCTTCGGATCGTGTTTTAAAATATGAAAATACAGAGCAGTGAAAATATCGGCCATACCCAAAGGGCCGCCGGTGTGCCCCGACTTCGCCTCAAGCAACATCTCAATTATAGAAATACGAATGTCATTGGCCTTTTTTTGAAGCGTAGGAAGATCAGCTTTAATTTTTTCTTTGGTGTCAGACATTGCTGTTATTTTAGCACGTTATGGAACTGTTCGATTGTCCCTTTAACGTCATCGCTTTTTAGGATTGCGGAGCCGACCACAAGTCTGTTGGCGCCGCTATCAAGAAGTGCTGAGACATTGTCGAGATTGACACCCCCATCCACGCTTATTGGTTTACCCCCGTATCGCAGGCGCAATTCTCGAACAGTTCCAATGACTATCGGGTCAAAAGCTTCTCCCTGGAAACCGACTCTCTTGATTCCCATACATTGGATGACGTCGATATTGTCGATATATGGAGCAATGTTTTCAAGGGGTGTACCAAGATTAATGGCCACTCCAACTTCTACCAACCCTTTGGTGATATCAATGAAATTTTTAAAATGCTCGCCCGTTTCGATGTGCGCAATGATACGGCTGGCGCCCGCGGCGATCCAAGAAAGCGCGACATCTTCGGGCTTTTCCACCATCAAATGCACTTCAACATCGAGCTCCTCCCAGAAAGGCATACCACGTTCTTCTTTCAAAATCGCCTTAAAATTTTCATCAGGCTTTCGGTAGGGCCATGTTGCTTCGGGGGTGAACTTGCCGTCTGATACATCGATCTGCACCAGAGGCACAAGACCCTTTACACGTTCCATCGTGCTCTCGAGCTCGTTAAAATCTTTAGCTAAAATTGCGGGAATGATCTCCATATAAAAAATTTACAAGGTCGAACCTTGTCTACAAGGTTCGACCTTGTAAATTATCGATCTTCTTTATGCGACGAATATGTCGCTCTTCGTTCGAGAACGAAGTTTCAAGCCACATCCTCACAGCCTCCTTCGCTTGATGTTCGGTGAGAAAGCGAGCGCCGAGAGAGAGGATGTTAGCGTCGTTGTGCTCTCGCGATAGTTTTACGATGTCAAGATTGCCACCATAATAGACTGCTGCGCGTACTCCCTTGAACCGGTTCGCGACCATCGCCTCACCCTGCCCGGATCCGCCGAGGATGATGCCCGCCACTCGTAATCTCTCCCCTCCTGCCTGAGGAGGGATGCCGTCTGCGGCGGGGTGGTGGGAGGAAACTTCCCGTGCCACCGGCGCAATAAAATCAGGATAGTCGTCAGCCTCGTTGAACTCCGCTGCGCCCTTGTCATGCACATGGTGTCCAAGCCCTTCCATAAAAGAGATAAGCTCTTGTTTTAAACTAAATCCCGCGTGATCGCTTCCAATAAAGATTTTCATAAATTTTAGGACGGAATCCCTAGTTCATTATCGTACTACGATGACGTTTACTATAAACCATACCAATTATCGAACCTACGATGAATCCTACAGCAGCTGCCCCGCCATAGGTTATAAGCAACGGTAGCCACATATACTTCAATGATAAGCTAGTCATATATCCGCTTGGATGAGCGGTCAGAAGAATTATAAAATATAAAATAATTGGCCCTAACACAATTCCAGTAATTCCTCCTGTCAACCAATATCTTTTTGAGTTCATAATTTTTATATTAATTTACCAGCTTCAATCACATGCCGTACCAAAAGTTCGCTGTAGCCGCGCTCGTTGTCGTACCAGGCGAGAACCTTGACGAGGTTGCCGCCGACGACGCGGGTCATAGAAAGCTCGGCAATAGCACCTTCGGTGCGACCGATGATGTCGGAAGAAACGAGTTCATCTTCAGCGACGGCGAAGATGCCTTTGAAGCGCGCGGCCGCGGCGGCCGCGCGCAGTGCCCCATTCACCTCCTCAACCGTCGTATCTCTCTTGGCAATGAAGGTCACATCCGAAATCGATCCGCAGATCACCGGCACACGAAGTGAGATGCCGTCGAACTTTCCTTCGAGTGAAGGATACGCTTTAGTCACCGCTACTGCCGCGCCGGTCGAAGACGGAATGATGTTTGCCGCAGCCGCGCGCCCCTCGCGAAATCCCTTCTTCCCCGCTGGACCGTCAATGAGCGTCTGGGTCGCGGTGTACGCATGCACGGTGTTCAAAAGCGCTTTCTCAATACCAATCGCTTCGTCCAAAATTGCAATGATCGGCGACGCGGCGTTCGTAGTGCATGATGCATTCGAAGTAATCTTCGATCCTTTGATTTTGTCTTCGTTTAGTCCCATCAAAACCGTCACCCCATCCTTAACCGGCGCGCTGATCACCACCCTCTTGGCCCCAGCCTCTAAATGCGCCTTCGACTTTTCCTCACTTGCGAAAAACCCCGTTGACTCCACCACCACATCAACATCAAGCTCTTTCCACGGCAGCTTCGCCGGCTCTTTTTCACTCACATATCTCACCCCCTCGAGTGTTGCTTCACTTCTCCCCGCGACCGTGTCGTATTTCAAGAGATATTCCATATTCTCCTTGTCTCCCAGGTCGTTGACCGCCACGATCTCGATCTCCTTTCTTCCTTGCGCCGCCTTGTAGAACGCCCGGCCGATTCTCCCAAAGCCATTGATAGCAACTCGAGTAGTCTTCATGTGATGTAATTAATAAGTATTAGTGTGCAAAATTATATCATGTACACGAATCCGCTACGAATCCACATAAGTCGGACTTATGTGGAAAGCACACTCCACTTAAGTCCGACTTAAGTGGAGACTCATGTAGATCATTCTTCTACCACAATATTGTCGGCCGGAGTGGTGCCGTTGTCGTGAACGAGTGATTCGGGAGTGATGACGACGGAATCTGCTTCATCCGCTCGTACCCCCTCCGCGTTGCCGGTGATTTCCGTGTTCGAAATCTGGACGGGTGTTGCGGGGTTCCAGATATCCACTCCCGCCCCCTCTGTAAATCCTGAGATAACGGATGATTCGATAACCGTTGTGCCGCCGGAAATATTGACACCGACGTCTTCCGAACTGCCTCCCGAAATTGTCGTATTCGAAATGTGCGCATCGGAGTGGAAAAGAGACACCCCGTCTTCCACTATTCCGCTTAACGTTGAGCTGGCGATCGTAATCGTTGAAAACGAGCTACTTACACCATTACCGGAGTGCACTCCCGCGATCGTTGAGCTTGCCAACTGAAGCGTTGAATCATACACCGCAATACCATCACCATCCTCCACATCGATGATCGACGAATCGCTAATCGAAGCTGTGCTGTCGTAGAGTCCGACACCATCTCCATCTTCCACGTGACTAACGGTCGATGAAGCGATGATGAGGTGAGAGTCGTATACCCCCACTGCATCACTCTCAAAAACATGGGTAATGGTCGAGGATGAAATCGACACCGTGCTGCCATCGTAGAAGAAAGCTCTTTCATTCGTGGTGCTGGCGATATACAGATCTTGACCCGTGAAAGAGCTTTCTTCTACAACGATGCCCGACTCGCTGCCGATCAATTCCACATGCGCCGCTTCGAGTGCCGCGCCGTCATCCACTTCTATACCTTCGATATTTTCTATGCTCACATGAGCGAGCGTGCTGGTGCCGACGCCGCCATCGAACACAATATTGCCGATATGAGTACCCGACAATGTCTCAAACACGATCGGGTTTAGGGCTGTGCCTTCTGCCCGCATCACCCCGTAAATTTCCAAGTCAGGGTTCTCCCACCAGTTCTCATGTTCCACGAATTTAATCACCACGCCGGGACCTATTGAAAGAGTGCTCGATGCGCTTACTTCGATGGTCTCCACAATGGCGTAATAAAAACCATTGGACGAAAGTGTGAGATCACTCTCGACATCGCGACCTCCATTAAAGAGAAGAGCGCGAGAGTTTCGGGCTCCCGGCGTTCCTGCGATAGCATTGCCTCCCGCGTCAGTGCCATTGTTCGTAAAAGTAAGATGCGTGCCCCAATTAGACGCACTGTCTCCGGATAGTAGTGAGTTATATCGTTCCATTGTTTCTTTTTCTGTAGAACTGTTTGATCCTCCCGCCCATGATCCGCCAGAGATGGATGGTATTCTGTCATATGTTATTCCGCTATGGGAAAGCGCGAGCACTTCCCCGCTATTTGAAAGCGCCCCAGTGTACACAGTATGTGCCGTCACATCAGCAATCGTGCGGTCATCCGTTCGTTCAACTATTGCATACCCATGAGCGGCAAGGGTGCCAGAGAGAACGATCGATGGCGCCCCATCGTCGGCCGACAATGTCCATCCACTAAGATCGATAGCTCGTGATGAATTATTTTTAAGTTCGATCCATTCATCAGCAGTGTTGGCGAGAGTGCCCATCCACGCGATCTCGTTGATTGCTACGGGAATAGTGGCAATTGAAACTGTTGTGGTGGTGGTAGCGCTCGATAGTTGCAACCCTGTGTCAATCGGGACCGCAGAGATGTCGAAAGTGTAGTCGGAAAAATCCGGCGTGGTGACGTTGAATGTTGTGTCGGTGGTTGTTGCGTACGTACCGTTGCGGCTGACTGCATACCATGATGCTCCCACCACGGGCGACCATTCAAAACGCACCGTCGTCGTAGCGAGAAGGCATCCGGCGGAAGCGAGTGAAGTCGCGCACTGCGAGACACTCACCACCGGAGCAGGGAGAGCCGAGAGTTCAACTGACGACGCAGTCGAAGTCGCCTCTTCTTCGAGCTCTGCCTCATGGATCAGCTCCAACACTGGTATCGATGCCGGTGCTGACACGCGAAGCAGAACGATACGCGGTGACGTAACAGCGGCTTTCACTTCAGAGGGCCCGGCAGGAAGTGGAGTCGCCGGCTTTTCATTTTTAGGCGGGATGGTAGGCGTGGGCTGTAGTGGCACAGGCGCCGGCGTGTCCACGCTTGATATACCACTACCACTTTCAGCCGCCGTCACTCCAGCAAGGAGCGCACTGCTTCCTCCAGCAAGCGAAACGGCACGGAGAGCGGACGAAATTGCGCTCGCCGTAGCATCAACAGTTTTAGCACCGACGAATTTCCCCGCCTGATAGACCGCTACCACAACCTTCGCTCCCGTTTTCGCGGCAAGGGCGGCAGCTTCGTACGCAAGAGTGGCAGTTTTCGCGGCAACTTTTGCCGTCAACACTACGCTGTCGCGGACACCTTCCGAGACCGGATCGGCGACAGCGAGGAGCGCACCTTCAACCTTGTGAACAATAGTGAGCTTGGGTGGATTAAGACATGATTGTGCCAGATCGTTACTGCTCGAGGGTGTGAGTCCCGAGAGCGACGCTTCGATGCCGGCAATCATCCTGGCACCCTCATACTTCAAATACACCTCGGAAAAACCATGACCAGAAGGATCACTGCTTCCCGCAAGATCGATATGGACGTTGGGTGGCATGATTTTTTTGAACGGTGTGCGCGCTACCAGTCTTGCGATGACCTTGTCCGTATCCGAAGTGAGCCACCTGCCGTTACCGGCCACGCGGCCCGCCGGATTAGCAACGCTGTATACACCGATCGACTGCGTTGGTACGCCGCCATCCTTACCAACAACCGTGTCGTAAAAACTGTTGGCATAAAAATTGCCCTGTGAATGGGCGACTAGAAGAAGCTTTTGAGTTGTTACTTTTTCGCTCGCTGCCTTGAGCATCTCGCGGAGGTCGTAGTCGTCGACGATTTCCTGATCGAATAATTTTTGATACGCCGATTTTAAAATATCCCCCGCCCCGCCGAGGTGGGAGGGGTTGAGGAGATAATCGACCGTTAGCTTCTCTTCCTTGTATTTATCTCCAAGATTAAATTTTAGGCTATCAGAATTTTTCTTAGCGCCATTTTCATCAGTAAAAACGCCATTTATTGTAAGAACCGTGTATCCTTTCACAGAACATGATGATCCAGCCGCCAAAGAAATCGTGGGAACAAACAAGAGTACTATTATTGAAAAAATACCAATTCTTTTCATCGTTGTAACAATTTCCACTCTCCTCTGTCATTCCTGCGGAAGCAGGAATCCAGAAGTTTTAATTTCAGTTTGGTAAGGTGGACAAATCCAAATCACAATCTGACGGTAGAGTATAGCTACCTAAATTTCCTTCATAAAATTCTTTCTGCGCTTTTTTCCTCTCTTCAGTATTAAGTTGACTGCTTTCAACAAAATTATGAAGTTTGTCACCCACCTCAATAAATTTTTTCATATCCGACCGGGAAGTTATTGTGCCAATGCAATAATAGCCAGCTGACGTCTTTTCCGCCACCGCTGTCACGGTCTCCCGATTTATTTTTTTCTGTGTCATTTCCATTTGCAGGGCGAGAGCATACTGTAACAGCACCGCGCGTGTTTTGGCGGAGGTCGGGTACGTTTTAAAAATAGCGAGTTCGACATCATCTCTGATGCCGTTCACGTTTGCATCCACTCCCGCTATCGTCGTGTCGGCGGCTGCGCCAGGATCCGGCGGTAAATTTTTCCCCATCACATCATCGAGTGTCAGCCTCACCACGTGAATCCGTGCCACCTCCTTACCCGTCCTGTCTCTCACCTCAAAATAAACAGCGCGACTGAGGACCAACACAACAAAACCGCCGACGACAAGCACGATCCCCCACTTCACGATATTCTTGAGCACGGTCATATAAAAATTAAAAAGAGACGAGATATTTTTCCCGTTCACCGCCGTATACCAACGTATACACATTATTCTACACCCGCCGCCATTCGAGTGTAAGCTCATCTGTGTATAACTCTGATGACTACTTCTACGGAGGTCTGACCTCCGTTAACCCCGTACCGATATTGCCTAGCCGTTAGCCTTGGTCCACATGGTACCTGTCCCATTGGGACCAGCTGTCAAAGACAGGTCAATGTCGGCACTGGGACGTTTACAGAGGTCTGACCTCTGTAAATTTGCCGATATTGCTTAGCCGTTGAAAAAAGTAAGTATTTCAGCACTCTGAAGATCGGATCATTTCTTGAATGTCTGCTTTTAATGTATGCGTATTTCCATGAGATATCAAACCGAAATATGATTGGATCGTTTCCTTTTTCGGGTTATTCCCCAGGCGCCTTAACATTTTCCGCTTGGTCGCCGTGCGCAACACCCGATGATGCGGAAAATGCACCCAGCCGAGAAAATCCACGCCTGAAGCAAACGTTTTTATATATACCTTATCGGGATGCAATGAAAGTTTAAGCCGTTCTTCCAAAAAACCCTTTACTTTCGGAATCATCTCTTCGAGATATTTTTTATCATCACTCATGATCACAAAATCATCAGCATAACGGATATAATACTTCGCTTGAAGTTCTCTTTTCATCCACTGATCAAACTCATTCATGTATATATTCACCAGAAGCTGTGAGGTCAGATTTCCCAAAGGCAGTCCCTTGCCTTGCTCATAAGAATGAAAGCTCGAAATAATTTTTTCCAAAAACCAGATAATATCCCGATCGGGTATGTATTGTTTCAATATTTCCACAAGAACTGAGTGATCGATCGTCGCAAAAAACTTTTTAACATCACATTTGAGCACAAAGCACGTTCTCGTAGTATTGTCGCTTACTTTCCGAAAGAAATACTTGAATCGCTCCATTGCCTTGTGTGTTCCCTTGTTTTTTCTGCATGAATACGAGTCGGCGATAAAAGTCTTGTCGAAAAATGGATACAATATTCTATATATCGCGTGATGCAACAGCCTATCTTTCACGGTCGCTTTGTGAATGTTGCGGGGTTTTGGATCGGATATGTTAAAAGCATAATAAGGTCCGTGAGTGTAGCGTTTATTTGCAAGCTCATCAATAGTGTGTAAGATATGATCCATTAACCGCAATGAAAATTCCTGTACGTCTGGTTTGTTTTTCTTCCCTCTGAGAAATTCCTTCCACGCCGCGAGCATGTTTTCAGAAGAAATAATATCGTGAAGTGTATGACCCAATTGAATTCTAGCCATTCCATAAAGAGTACCCCCCCCCGACGCTTTTTACCAGTTCTTACGAAATGCATTGACGCATATAAGCTGTGGCAAGAATATGTGACACATTTTCCCAAGACAGCAAAGTATACGCTCGGAGGAAAGATAGACACGCTCTTTATTGAGATCATAGAAAACCTTTCCGTGGCAAGCTTTCTCTCAAAAGAACATAAACTGCCCGTCGTCCAAAAAGCGATCGCTAAACTCGACGTATTAAAAGTTTTTCTGTACCTTGCATGGAATGTACAAGCGCTCGACAATAAGAAATATGTCTCAATAAGTGAGGCACTTTCCGAGCCAGGAAAAATGCTCGGCGGCTGGCACAATCAGCTTGTAAAGGCGTCGGAAATTTCTTCTCGCTAAAGTGAAGAGAGATGTTCCGACGTGATGTTCCCTGGAAAAAACAAAACTCTCCCGCCACACCAGCGAGAGAGAAATGAAATGATTTGCGAAGCCGAAACACGAGACGATTGTCGAGATTCCACTGATCGTTCGGATTCACCCAGTTCGTGTTGAGCCACCGCTTGCCGTCGTCGTTACGCTCGACATTGAACACGTTCGGGTTGCCGTCGGAGTCGGTCTTCTGCGCGCCGCATCTTCTGTGCCACCACCCCCCTCGAAAACCCACGTCATCTCGAGGTTGAATTGTATCCGTGATCGTAATCACTTGATACGGCACACCAAGTAACTTCATTTTTGTTAGCCGACCTGAAAGGTTTAAGCTGAAGTGTCTACATGCCTCACACTATTTCAACCCGTAGCCTGAAATTATTCTGGAAGCATGGATACTGGATTCGGTCGCAGAGAGCCGTAACCGTCTGCATATTAACCTACTACCGCTTGTCAGTATATATGAATATAGGCCCCCGCGGGTAATGAATGGACTCGCCGACTCGTCCACCCGCGTGGCAGAGACCACGCGGTATTCAACCTATAGTTTGTCTTCGCTCGGACGCTGTGTACAATCGGAATTGTCCACGCGATCCTCACTAGCCAAAATAAACCCCCGGACACACGTGCGTATGTTCGAGGGTTGTTATAAGAAGGTTTTTTGACTGGTACTTCTTGTTGGACCACTGTGCTTGTTTTTGAGCGTTTCCAAGGATCAAAGAGTCCAAATGCCTTTGCCTAGTGACTAAGACGGCAAGGGCAAAGGAAACTTGCGAAGCCGAAACACGAGACGACCGTCGAGAGCCCACTGAGCGTGCGGATACACCCAGTGCGCGTCGAGCCACCGCCGGCCGTCGCCGTGCCGCTCGACACGGAACACGTCCGGGTGGCCGTCGGAGCCGGTAATGCGCTCCATGGCAATCCACAAGACTTCGCCTTTCGGCTGATCCTGGTACTGGAGGCGCAATTGCGCCCCATCTTCCGGCTCGCAGAGCTCGATCAAGCAGCCTTCGAGATGTTTGGCACTCCATTCGGCCAGGAATTTCTTCGTCAGAAATTCGTCCGTACGAGGCATGGCGGTGAAGCCAAAGTCGGCAGGAGTGAGGATCACAAGGTCAACTTGTTCAGGCTTCGAGGCGACAACAAAGGCATCCTTGCCCATGATATCGCGCGCATAGTCGCCTACCTCGTTTTTCTCCTTAGTGCCTTTCTTTTCCTCGATGGCTTTGGTCAGTGCTTCGGTTGTCGTACCACCCACCGTGATGGTTCTCCACGGAGTAAGGACACGCTTTACGATTTCTTTAGTCTTCTCCGTCGACGCTCTGAACGCTAATATGAGTTCAGAGACGAAGTTATCCGCCGCGGCGCGGAATTTGGTGATGCCTTCTCCGGCACACCATTCCACGATTTCCAGTCCGACCTTGTGATTAGTGAATCGTTGCTTGATTTCACCGGCAAGTTGGAGAAGTATGTCTCCTAACTGGGTTATCTGCTTCCAATCTTTTTTCATCTACACCTTTCATGCTGCGCTCTATCCCTCATCCATTATCCAATAGACCCCAGATAGTGCAGGTTGTGTGTGACGGGTTTTGCCACAGCTCCGACCCTCGCCGCGCGGGCGTCGGAGCTGTGGCAAAATTGATTTTCGTTCAATTTTCAATGTCCTGATGTCTTGTGCAATTATAGCACAACAATGGCGATAAAGTCAAGTAGTGCGTACTGGCCCCCAGGATTTCTTACAGAGGTCTGACCTCCCGTCCCCGTGCCGAGATTGTCCGACGTTGAGTCCGTCCCCTTCGCAATTGCGGAGGGGACATGTTTGGAGAAGCCGCAACGTCGGAAGCAGGACGTCCGGCAGCAGAACGGTTGACGGAGGTCTGACCTCCCTCAGATGCAAGCCTAAACAGGAAGATCTACTTTGTTCGATTGAGCCGGTCGCGATAGCGGAAGAAGAGAAAGATTGCGATGATGGCAAGAATGAGAACGGGGGCGATGGTGCCCCAGGGGAGAGGGCGTTCGTTTTCCGTGGCTGCGACTGCGGCGGTGAGAGGGCGTCCCGCTGCCGAGGTTGAGGCTTTTTCAAGCTGGTCCCCTGCCGAGGTTGCGTGCGATGCTTTTACAGCGGCCGGCGCGGTGATCACAATCATCGCCCCGCCGAAAACTGGACGGAATGTGTTACTACTGTTCGCATCAAGCGCGACGGAATTTTCACTAACGCTGACCGTCGCGCTTCCCGTCTTTTTAGCTTTGAAGGTGATGGTGCCGAGATTGGCCGCACCGGAAAGTCCACCCGGAAATCCTCCGGTTTTTATGAGGACGCCGTTTACGTTGTCTGTCGTGTCGTAACCGAGCTGTACGAGTGGCATCCAACCATTTCCAAAATTGAACGACTGGACTTCAAGGAGGTCGGATGGAAATCGTATTTCACTTTTTACCGTATACACCGTCGAGGTTTCAGGATTAATCGCTACGTTCAGTCTCAATGTTTGACCTTGTGTGACGGAGAGAGAAGAGGGTGTAAATGAAATCGTCGCGGCAAGAGCGGGTACCGAGTATGTAATTCCTACCACAAGCGCGAGAGTTATAAGAAAATATTTCATATGGAATAGTGTAACGCATCAATAATTATTCTGCCAGTTAACGGAGGTCAGACCTCCGTACGTTCCGCTACCGAGGTTGCGGCTTCTCCAAGCAAGTCCCCTCGCAATTGCGAGGGGGGGGGACGACCTCAACGAAGGACAATGTCGGCCTGTCTGCGCAGGCAGGCACTGGGACGTTTACAGAGGTCAGACCTCTGTAAAAATTATAAAGAGGACCAGCGGATCATCAGGGCGTTGAAGTCGAGAAGGTCCACACGGCTGTCGTTGTTCAAATCAGCTTCAGTGGTGGCGGAAGTGCTTGACGTGCCCCAATGGATCATGAGGAGGTTGAACGTCCCGATGCAGACGTTGCCCGATGTTGAATTCTGGTCCCCTTGGGACAGGTTCCTTTGGGACATGCTGCAACCAGCCGCAATATCGGCAGCGGGACGCGAAGTTGCTTTTACAGAGGTCTGACCTCCCCCGCTTCGATAGCCGCTTGGAATAGTGGCAACCTCGGCAACGGAACTGCTTTGAATAGCCGCGGCGGCAGCGGGAAGGTGCGTCACCGCGTAGTATGACGCCTTCGTCGCCTGAAAGGTGCAGGCGCCGTTTACAATCGTGCAGGTCGGCACGACGATACCCTCCGATGTCCAGCCATCGGCACCGGTGACCGATCGTTCAATATCAAAAACTTCCCCGTTGTGATCCGTGCCGACGACTATCTCAAGTGAAATCGGAGTGCTGAACTCCAATCCCTGCCCGGCAATCCCCCATTGCAACGCTGCACGAAGCGTCTTTCCCGACGCCAGTCCGGTAATGGAACCGGCATCCGGCACCGACGCAGTAAGCGCTCCGGCGTCAAGCGAGCCTCCCGACGTTCGGGTAATGAGCACACCTCGGGGCAAGGTCACTGAGTGTGATGAGCTTCCTTCTGAAACGGTTACTGCCAATTCCTCTGCGAGGGTGATCGAAGGAGTGCTTGATGTGGCAGCACCGAAGGGCACCGAGAAAATTCCGTTCGCGATCGCCGCACCCAGATCGCCCGGTGGTATTTTGAGATTAATGACATACGAAAATTCAGAGACTGATCCGGACACGCCAATCGAGTAGCACGATATCGCTGTGATAGTTTTTGTTTTCGCTATCGCAATGACACTTGAGTACATTGTCCCACTCTCGCATGAGGGTGTGCTTCCGTCAGTGGTGTAACGGATGCTGTCTGAACTCGTTGCAGTTAAGGTGATGTTCTGAATGGTGCTGTAGGTTCCGGCGGCGGCAGATGGCGATGGCGACACGACGCTATGAATGACAAGGGTGCTCGTCGCGCTTCCCGCATAGTTGGGATTGTCGAGGGTTGCCACGACAGCGTAACTTCCAGCTTCGGTTGGTGGCGTCGTAGTGCCGTTGTAAGTCAGCAAGATTGAAGAGAGTCCCGAAGGGGTCGAGGTGGCGGTTGCCGATGTTGCCGTGCCGTCGTAGGCGTGCCCAAGGTTGCCGAGCGTGATGGCCGCCGAGGCTTTGCCCACGGTAAATATTTTCTCGACGAAGGTCGCGGCGTTGTAACTTCCACTCCCCGCCTGCGCCGCCCGGACGGTCACCGTTCCCGCTCCGATTATGGAAAGGGTGGAACCTTCGAGCGTCGCCGGGCCGGAGGTGACAGTGAAAGCAACCGGCAAACCCGACGTGGAGGTGGCGGTTAATTCAAACGGGAGATCTCCGTAGGTTTTGCCGAGAATGTCGTCGAAAGTGATGGTCTGGTCAGCCGGGAGATCATAGACAACCGTTATTTTAAAAAGATCATGACTGGTTTCGGCAAGCGTGGCGAAGGTATTTCGATAGGCCAGAAATCGCACTTTGAGAGCGTTTACTTTTGCGGCAGTGTCGACGACAGAAAAAATGTCGGTTACCGTCGTGATTTCGCTCGTGCCGACGGAAGCGGTAACGGGAAAATTGGTGAACGCACTGCCGTCCCATACTTCGAGCCTGGCGAACCCCACTGACGTCGAGTTGGTGTTGCGCCATTCGTGCGTAATGACGACGCTCGATATGATGACGTTACTCGGCACTGACGGGGTGAATACGAACTCCAAATATTTATTTTCGTCATATGCTCCGGCGGAGGGCCAACCGACGGCGCTTTTCTTGCGGTTGTTGTCGCTCGCGTCAACGCGGGTGACATCAAGGGTGATGAAGGGAATGGTCACGCCGGAGACGGTATCCGTGCCGCTCGTCACGAAATAGTCGACGGTGGTGCTTGCATGTGCCGGAGCAGGCAGAAAAAAACCACAGAGAAGAAACAGTGCCGCAGTTAAAGAAAAATATCGGCGGTTGGAGATACAGTCGACACCAACCGTTCTGAACGGAGTTGCTGTCATGGATTGTATTGTAGCGCTCATCGAGGGACTCATCAATAGGACGTCCCGCTGCCGATGTTGCGGCTCTTCAGAGCGGGTTCCTTTGCCGAGGTTGTGTTTCGTTGACAGAGGTCAGACCTCTGTCAAGTGGTCGGCACTGAAAAGTCGCAACATCAGCACGGAGATTGCTCTGAAGAGCCACATACCGGCAGCGGGAAGGTCTGACCTCTGTCAACATATAAAAAATTTTACTATTCTAACGTAAGAGCCTTGAAGTCCTCGCCGATCTCAACGTTCCTTCCCTCCATTACCTCACGAGCAAACTTTTTAAACTCCTTCGGCCCACTCCACAGCTCGCCCAGAATTTCCTTATCAATGACCGGTGAGTTTCTCGCGATGACGTAGTCACCTAGACTTGAAAAAGGATACTGCACTGCGAACAGCCAGGCGTCCTCGAAATTTTCCACCGCCTTTTTTAGTCCCCCAGGAAAAAGCTCGAACGCGTTTTTTACCATAATGTACACAGCGAGGTATCGAAGGTACATATCTTCATCGATCGTTTTTCCTTTGTACGACCCCTGAAAAATGCTTCCCTTGTTGTTGTATTTTTCATTGTAGTAGCCGGTGACGCTGTTACCGAACTTTTTCATAAACAAGGAGATCCCTCCTTCTTGTATTTCTTTCAACAACAAATGAATGTGGTTCGGCATCAGAATGTAGGCAAGAATTTTGACCAGCGGTGTTCGTTCAGGCCACTCAGACAGGCGGTCGAAATGTTTAGTCTGGCGGGACCAATTTTCGTCAACATGGATGTCATTCATGTAAAAAAGTGCGCGGTGGTAGCGGTGCATGTCCGCGTCTTCATTAACAATGGGAAAACCACGGGCTCCCCGTTTTAAACAATGAACGTATGAATCGACGGTGAAAGGTTCAACCCGCATATAACAGAGGTCTGACCTCTGTTATTGTATTGTGGCATAATACAGTGACGCAGTATAGATGAGTTATCCACCGCCCCGCTGCCGAGCGTCCCATTGCCGATATTGCGAGCCGTTGAGGCTTGGTCCCTATGGTACTGGTCCCGTAGGGACAGCTTGGAAAAACCGCAACTTCGGCAGCGGGGCACTTGGCACTGGGACCGCTGTCAGAAGACCGGGCAATCTCGGTAGCGGGACACTCGGCACTGGGTGTATAATGATGAGCAAGTCTACTTGTTCTCATTTCATACACCCTGAGTGCGGATAATTTTATTTCGATGAGCGAGTGAGTCGGGGTCGCCGAATTTTAAAGCGTACACATGAGCATTATTCCATTCACCAATAAATCCGACACCATCTTGCCGCCGGATCCGGGCGTACCCTCAGTGAACGTGCTCGACATCGAATGTCCGTATTGCTACAGCTATGAGTTCGTCAAGCGTGGCATTCGAAAAAAGAAACGTGAAACTGTCCAGCTCTATCTGTGCCGGAAATGCAGCCGTACCTTCACGCCGAAATTGCTCAAGGGCAAGCATTACGCCACCAACACCATCCTCGAAGCGCTCTCATACTATCATCTTGGATTTTCGCTCGAGGAGACGGTCAAGATATTGAAAGCAAAATTCGCGATTGACGTCGCCGCTTCCTCGATCGCGAGTTGGACCAAGGAATATGAAAAGCTCTGCGCCTATTCCCGTATGCGGCCATTCGGGCTGAAAATGTATTCGCCGTACAACGTGCTCGACACCGCCACGCTCGCTCACCGTCAGCTCTACCGTTTCTATTATCACAAAGCCAAGTCACGGCTCATTGTTGATGAAGATTTCAAACATCACAAATTCGCGCCCCTCATTGAATTTCTCGACTCGATCGCTACCGAAACGCCGCATCAATATTTTCAGGAAGGAGCGCGCGCATCCGAAACGCCCATCGCATTCAGCAAGAAAGACATGATTGTGCGGAGCAAGGAAAATTACGCCACCAAGCTCACCAAATTCGTACTCTCGGGCGTGACGGAAAACAAAAGGCGGTCACGAGACCCTTCAACGATTTCTCATTGCGAACGACAGCGTGACGGTGGCAACCGAGGTGCCGGTGTACATTAGAAGAGAAGACCTGGCGCACATGCAGACGCAGCTCGACTTTGAGTTGTATAAAATCGTGACGGTGCGTCCCGTTGCCGAAGTTGCCTCTCTTCCAAACATGTCCCCTGCCGCAATTGCTGAGGGGGCGGATGGAGCGGAGAATAATGTCAGCAACGAGACGTTATACAGAGGTCAGACCTCTGTAAACACAGAAGAGACAGGTAGCGAGGGACATGCTACAACATCGGGCAATCCCGGCAGCGGGACGCTCGGCACTGGGACGACGAAGAAAAGTAAAGTAGGTAAGTTCGCAAGCGCTTTGTTGGACGGACTGCTCGGAAAAAAGTATCCACAGTACACTGAGGCTTCTCAGAGCGAGTCCCCTGATGCAACTACGGAGGGGATGGATGGAGAAAATGGCAACATCGGCACTGGGACGAAGCAATTCATCCCCCTCACTACCGCCGACCTTCCGCCACTCATTACGGGCCACATCGACTTTCTCCAGATCCGTAACGGCGCCATTCATATTCTTGATTACAAAGGAGAAGGAGCGGACAAAGCGAAACCGATTGAGCAATTGACGCTCTACGCACTGGCCCTCTCGCGCCTGACCGGCATTCGGGTGTATCATTTTAAATGCGCGTGGTTTGACGACAAGAATTACTACGAGTTTTTTCCGCTTCATGTGGTGTACAAAAAGCATCGGAGTAAGCGCAAACGGATCACCACCAAAGAAGGAGTGTACAACCTTAACGAACGGATGGACAAGATTGAGAATTTCAAACCGTCGGCATAGCGCCCCGCTCCCGATGTTGCGGCTATTCAGAGCAGTCCCTCCGCAATTGCTGCAAGGGACCAGAACTAACGGCGAGCAACGTCGGCAGCGGGACGACCAATAACAGAGGTCAGACCTCTGTAAGCTAAACAACAATATTTCATATGTATCAACCCCCACCCCGAAACAACTACACTCCGCAGAATTACCAGCCGAAACGATATTATGGAAAACAGCCGTATAGTGCGCCAGGAACCTTCACGCCGAAAAAACCGGTCAAGTCATTTCAGGATCTTGAGGTATATCAGAAGTCGCTTGAAGCGGCGGTGTTCGTGTCAACACAGTTGTGCCATCCCGTTGCCGAGGTTAGGGCTTTTCCGGGCGATGCCAGTGCAAACGTTGCAATATCGGCAGGAAACCAACTGCCAAAAGGCAACCGCAATATCGGAAGCGGGACGGCACAAGAGTTAATTTTCAAAAACATGCTTCCGTGCGCGCTCGGCATCCCCCACCTCATCGCCGAATCACATTCGCTCCGCTTCGGCGCTCAGGATGACTGCATTCTTATGCTCGAGAAGGTCATGGTCAACTGCAACAAAATGGTGGTCTACCTCGAGCAGGTGCGAGATATCTGTGACACCGGGGTTTCCAAAGAGTCGTTCGATGAGTTAATGAAAAAATATTTTTATGTCCGACGAAAGGTTTTGAATCTTCAGCGGTCGTGGAAGAAGTTCATGGGCGAGAAATTACTGCCGGGTGAGCGGCCCGCTTCCTGATATTGCCCTGCCTTTTGGCAGCTGGTCCCCTCCGCAATTGCGGAGGGGACGGATGCAACATGGGTATCAATTTCGGCACTGGAACGTAACAGAGGTCTGACCTCTGTATTTTAATATTGTGGATTCTTAAGGAGCTGGTCCCGAAGGTACTTGTACCATAGGGTCCACGCCTCAACAGCTCGCAACGTCGGTCTATCTGCGCAGGCAGGCACCGGGACGGCAAGATACTTCGGCGCCACTTTGTCATACTCATTGCGAAACCCGACGAGTATCGAGTTAAGGTACAAAAAGGTCGTCTCGAAGTGAGCGTGCCGGAGTTGATTTTTAAGCGTCAGCATATCCGCGCCGCGCATGATCATGTTGACTGACAAGCTGTGCCGCAACAAATGCGGGTACACTTGCTTCTTAAACTCTGCTCGTTGTGCTACGGTTTTCAGGAGATCCCGAAGCGCCCATTCGCTGTACCTTGTATTGCGAACAAGGGTGGTAAATAAAAATTCGTCCTCGCTCCTCGAATAGCGTTTGAGATATTCACAGATGAGCGCGGTGCACTCGGACTCAATGTTTGAGATCCCGTCTTTCATGCCTTTACCCTGCATGATTTTTATCATGTTCCGTCCCGGGTAAAAATCTCGTACGCGGAGATTGCACAACTCCCTGTTTCGCACGCCGGAGTATGCCAAGAGCGCGATGATGGCTTTCTCCCGTATGTTATTACAATGAGAAAGTAAGAGAGTGACTTCCGATTCGGTTAAGGTGTCCTTGATCATTGTCCGTGGTTTTTTCTGCCGACCAAAACGAAGCGGCCTACCGATGAACTCCATATATTTTTCAACCGCGAGAACAGTGTTTTTCTTGTGACTGAATGATACTACCCCCGCGTACAGTGTCGCCACGTATTTTCCGGCACCTTCTTCGGTTGGATATGCGCCGACAGCCTTAGTAAATCGCCGTGCTCCGCCAACGTAACCCTCGACGGTTATCGGCTGCAATCCTTTCAATACTAGAAACCGAACAAACTCTTCTTTATGCATAATGTATACGTTATTAAATAATAATGCGTGTACATAATGCCACGTCCCGATGCCGACGTTGCCGATCTCTTCAGCGCGTGTCCCCTTCGGGACAAGGTCCCCCTTGTGGGACCGAGCCTCAACAGGAAGGCAACCTCGGCAGCGGGACAGATCACAAATAAAACCGGCTATGCCGGTTTTATTTGAATTTTTTATTTCGACGAGCGAGAATTTCGCGGACGCATTCAGATGCGGACATGAAATACGAGTCGACGTCGAATCAAAAAGTTAATACTCCCCAGAGCAAGCCCTGGGGAGTATTAACTTTTTATTCATCTCGCCCGGAGTGAGCGATGCCGACATCATACCATACTGCGATATGTGCCCCAAATAGGCGTAAGTGTTGACATATGCATGTTTTCAGTTTGTTTCTTACAGAGGTCTGACCTCTGTAATAGGTTGCGAAAAATGGGTGGAAAAATGTCTTCATATCACGATTTTGGGAGGCGTTTGTAGCACGGGTTGTAGAGAATTGAGAGGTTCCTTCGGCAATCGTGATATAGAAACATGAAAATTATGCTTCTTTTTTTTACAACAGTAAACTACTGTGGTGTTGAATTAATGCACGATTCAACTGTTTTTTTACGTCGATTTTTTGCAACTCTACAACAGAGGTCTGACCTCTGTTGTAGAAATTTTTACTGGAATTATGGTGTCGGTGTCGTCGGTGTTTCTGTGTCTGACGCTGCTGACGGAGCTGATGTTTCTGCTGTTGTTGGCGTCGACTCCGGCGCACTTTCTGTTACCTCGCTTGGGGCGGACGTTGTGCTTGCCGATTCAGCTGGCGCCGGTGATTCCGCCGTCCCAGTGCCGAGATTGTCCGACGTTGAGCTTCCCGGTGCCGAGGTTGTCTCCGGAGTTGAGCTTCCCGATGCAGGAGTTGCCTCTGGTGTTGAAGACGTCTCCGTGCCCGCTGTTTCTTCCGGCGTTGAAGCTGTTCCTGCCGAAGTTGAAGATGTCTCTGCAGGAGATGCCGCCGCGCTCGCCCCTCCTGTCGCCGGACCCGGTGTCGTAACAGTCACCGTGTTCCCCGACGCGACAACAGTCGGACACACGCCCGGCGCACTCGCCATCGATCCATTCACAATTTTCAAACAGTATGGAGAGCCTGTCGCCTCATCGTACAGGGTGATGCCTGACCTTTTTTCTGCGCTTCCAACGGTGAGCGCGCCGACGCTCGCGGTGTTCTCAACGGTGATTGTTTTAGCAAATGCGGTATCGATGGCAAGCGTCGCAAAGTGAATGACGTTTTCAACAACGCTCGCGCCGAATTCCCCGAGGGCCTCGATGATCCCGCCTCCCGTAAGCGCGGTGGTTGTCGCGGTACTGGTCGACAAACTGCCCACAATACCCTCTATACGGGCCATTTTAAGCTCCAGGGCCTCGATACGCTTCTGTTGCTCTTGTACACCCGCAAGGATGAAGGTGGATAGCTTGTAGACGTCCACACCTTTGCCGTTGGCGCTCAGAATTTCCGCCGGAGATTCTTCCGCAATCAATCCCAGACGCTTCGGTGCATTTGATACTTCTCCAGTGTAGTTGTAGGTAGCGATGCCAATGTTTTTGATTCTTTCCAAGACGCTCACCTTGTCTCCCTCGTCGAGGTAGTCAATATTTTTCTTTGCATCGCGGGTTGAAATATTTACGAACGATGTCGCCGCCACGTCGCCGATGACATGGAGTTTGTAGTCGGGCGTGGTGGTACCCAACCCAACGTTACCCTCCGCGTCGAACATGACGGCAGTAGCAATCTGATCCTGTACTGCAGAGATAGACGATGTGGCAGTAGCAAGAGACGCGGCGAACGTCGTGTCGCGAGCATCGAGTTCTTGGATAGCGTTTGACAGCACGGCAGTCAATTTCCCGTAATCAATACCTCCCACTCTGCCGTCAGAATCGTACACCACGACTTCAGGAATCACCGTGACCATTTCTTCCGAAATGAAACCAACTTGGCCTCCATCTATGTTGTATTCCGGTCGATAGTTAAAGGAGACTGGTCGAAGCTGACGAACCGCGTCAAGACCGTAGGAAATGTCGGAAATGTTCTCCTTGTATCGCTCGGATGAGAGCGAACAAGTGGTGCCGGAAGTGATCTCGTTCGAGGTGGTGTTATGGCAAAGATAGTTGCCCGTGGTGGCGGTCGTGAGTGATTTAAAAGAAACGGTGCCTTCAACTGCTAATTTTGCCCACGGACTCGTCGTCCCGATGCCGACGTTGCCGCCGGTTGAAATTCTCATCGCTTCGGTGTTTGCACCTCCAACACCAGTTCCGTAATTGAAACGTAAATCAGAGGTATTCGCACCGGCTGTTTTGTAAGAACTGATCATCGAGGTCGGCCCTTCGCCCGTACCCGCATCATTTCTGTGCGCGAAATAAATATCGTCATAGTCTGCGCCACCGGCCGCGGCGTTTGTGGCGAATAGGCCGATGCCTGCGCCTCGTTCCGAAGCGGTATTCATATTTCCGATAATCAAACCAGTATCGCCGGAAGTCGCCGCTCCCGTCCCTTCCGCCACATGCAAATTCGCTCCGGTCGCAGGTGACACCGTCCCGATGCCGACGTTGCCGTCGCTCATTATTGACATGTTTACCGTTCCCCCGTCTCTAAACCGGATAGGCAATCCGTCGTCGACATTGAAATTGAAAGCGCCGCCAACCATGTTTATATAGCCAGTCTGGGAGTTGGCGCTCCGCGCGATGCTGATACCGCTCGTAAACGCCGAGTCCTGCGTATCTTTTATCGCGAAAACACTTCCAGGAGTCGTGGTGCCGATGCCGACGTTGCCTGCTGTTGTTGCCAACAAGACCGTACTCGTTGCCGTCAAAGTTCCGCCCACAGTTAAATTAGAAGAAAACAAACCAGAGCCGTGTACACCGAGAAGCGTCCCAGGTGACGTCGTCCCGATGCCGACGTTGCCTGCGAATACTGTCCCGTAACCATCGGGGTCAATACTTACTCGGTCTGCGGCGTTGCGACCAATGAGTGTTACCTCTGTTCCTGCGGCGAGATTGCCAGACAAAAAGTAAGCGTTGGATAATCTGATATTCGCTTCCTTGACTACAACTTTTCCATTATCCAAAATCTCCACATGCTCAACATTATTTGAATCAGCAAGTGCAAATGCCCGTCCTGTCCCTGTCCCGCTACCCGTCACAGAAAGTTTCGCACTTGGCGTCGTCGTCCCGATGCCGACGTTGCCGCCGTCTGTAAATGTCACTCGTACATTATTACCACCATTATCAAGAATGCGCAGACCTCCTCCAGCAGTACTCACTTTCTGAATACTCATGTCTTCTTTACTCGTCTCTGAATACCAGAGGAGTCGTGGCTGTGAAGCGGCACTAAGATAGAAAAGAGCATCACTTGCACTTCTTACCGTCAATGGATATGCCGGACTCGTCGTCCCGATGCCGACGTTGCCGGTGCTTGCTAGAGACATAGCGACCGTGCTTCCACCAGCTAAATCTAGTCTAGTGGATTGTCCAATAATAAAACCGTGA